>Ga0310694_10000570_pt1 | contig 47633 bp, 83 predicted proteins | sample 174DNAGHGhighgp2_FD_203884 | JGI IMG/M metagenome (GOLD analysis project Ga0310694, IMG submission 203884) | Sheep rumen microbial communities from Palmerston North, Manawatu-Wanganui, New Zealand - 1742 DNA GHGhigh gp2 (v2) (version 2) | ecosystem: Host-associated > Mammals > Digestive system... | reverse complement strand
GTGAAGGACGGCAATGTGGTCACCGAGGACGGGGAGATCATTCCCGGGGTTACAGCGACGGAGCGCGCGGATAAATTCACTGTAACCAGCGGCGGGAGGAACTTCACCCTGGAAGACGGCAAGCTGACCGTGACGGTCAAGAAATAAGGAGGAGGGCAAACACATGGAAAGCGGCATGATTTACAAGCTGATCGGACAGGCCATCAGCAAGATCGGCGCGATTGGCAAGGACAAGATGAACGAACAGCAGAAGTTCCGCTATCGCGGAATTGACCAGGTGTACAACGCGCTGAACCCGGTGATGTCGGAGCTGGGGATTTTCATCGCGCCGGAGGTGATCGACCAGAAGCGCGAGGAGCGGGTGACGCAGAAGGGCGCGATCCTGACCTACACCCTGCTGACGATGCGCTATACGGTGTACGCGCCGGACGGGAGCAGCGTGAGCATGACGGTGGTCGGGGAAGGCATGGACAGCGGCGACAAGAGCAGCAACAAAGCCATGTCGGTCGCCATGAAATACGCCATGTTCCAGCTTTTCTGCATCCCGACCGAAGAGATGAAGGATCCGGACGCGGACGTGTACCAGGACATCCTGCCCCGGGGAACGGCACCGACCGCGACCGTGACCATGCAGGCGACCGTTCCCGCGGAGGAGACGCCCGGGAAGTACGTGAAGCGCATGATCGGCGAGATGCAGCGGGAGTATGGCGGGGCCTTCAACTTCGTTCAGCTGCGCGGGGAGCTGATCGCCGCCGGAAAGATCCAGGACGTGCCCAGTGCGACCATGAAAATGGACGAGGCCATCTCCCTGGTGAGCGAGATGCGCAGGGAGATGGAAGCACGGAAGGCGGGATGACATGGAAGGGATGCTGACGGGCTTCTCCCTGACGCCGGACGGGAAGGCACAGAACATCACCATCACGGTGCGGAGCGACTTCCGGCAGAGCTTCGATGAGCTGAAGGACGCGCCGGTGGAGGTGGAGATCAAAAAAGCCCGGAAGCACCGCAGCCTGGATGCCAACGCTTACTGCTGGAAGCTGATCGACCTGATCGCCGCGAAAACGGGAGAGCGCAAGAGCGACATCTACCGCGCGGCGATCCGGGACATCGGCGGGGTGAGCGATCAGGTGATGTGCAAGGTGCCCGCGCTGGAAACCTTCATCCGCAGCTGGGAAAAGCAGGGCATGGGCAATCAGGCCGTGGTGCTGGATGTGGAGGAGGAGACCGGGTGGGCCATGGTGACGATCTACTACGGAAGCAGCACCTACGACAGCGGGCAGATGAGCGCCCTGATTGACAGCCTGATCCAGGAGGCGGAGCAGCAGGGAATCCCCACGATCACCCCGGAGGAAGAGGAAAAGATGCTCGGACGATGGACGAAGAAAAAGGAGGGCAAACCATGAAAAACCGGAAGATCGGGAAAATGCCGCGGGAGCTGTTCGACACCATCAAGGCGCTGTACACCATCCATGGGGACGGCAAGACCTACGCGGAGTACGCGGCGATGGTCGGCGACCAGGTGGGCGAAAGCACCGCGGGCCGGGTGATCCGGGTGGTGCGGGCCGGGGGCGGCTGGGGTGAGTATTGCTGCCAGCTTGACCGGGAGAAGGAGCGGGAGCGCGAGCGGGTGTCCGCCGCGCGGGCTCAGGTGACGATGCACCAGGCGGTGGAAGCGGACGTGGACTACGCGCAGCTGGTGGAGCAGGCCACACAGGAAACCGCCCTGCCTGGGAACACAAAAGCTGCGATTGACGCGGCGCAGGAGGCCGTGGAGACGCTGAAGCAGGCCACGGAGAGCGCGCAGGAAGCGCTGAGGCGGACACACGACGCGGTGACGACCATCGGCGGGGCGATGGCCCGGGTGGGCATGGCGCTGACGGATCTGGCCACGGAGCTGGCGCGGAGCGGACTGCTGGACGCCATCGAAAAGGCGGAGAGCGCCGGATGAGCGAAGTTTGGAAACCCATAAAAGGGCATGAAGGAATTTACGAGGTAAGCGATCGTGGGAACGTTCGCTCCCTCGATCGGAAGAAAACCCAACTCTCGAAGTATGGGACGATGATGGAAAAGCGTTATCCAGGAATTGTTCTGACGCCGAATGATAATGGGCATGGCTACAAAATGGTAAGCCTTCGGGATACGGCCAGCGGCAAAAGGAAAAACCATTATATCCACAGGTTAGTTGCCGAAGCCTTTATCCCAAATCCAAACGGGCTTCCGGTTATCAACCACATTGATTATGACAAAGGCAATAACGCAGCATCCAATCTTGAGTGGGTAACGCAAATAGACAATGTGCATTACTCTGTCGGGAATATGCAGAAGCCCCGCACGAAATGGAAGAATACCTCTACCGGGGAGAAGTATATTTTCCGCAAGGGTGGAAAGTATCGGCTATCAATACGAAACAGCCGGATTCAATTTGACCGGAGATACGCGACGATGGAAGAAGCGATCCGGATGCGGGAGGTGATTTTGAATGACGAAAAGCATCTTGCAGGATGAAAAGAAATGCTTCGTATCTGGTGCGGAGTATGGGCTTGATCGTCATCATTAGCCCGTCTACGCCGGATCCCGGCGCAAGGCGAGCGAAAAGTGGGGCTGCTGGGTGTGGCTGCGGCATGACATCCACATGGAGCTGCACCAGAGCAGCCCCGAGCTGGACAGGATGATCAAGAGGGCCTGCCAGGAGGCATTCGAGGAGAAGTACAGCCGCGCGGAGTTCATGGAGATCTTCGGCAAGAGCTGGCTGTGAGAGATATCCGAGAGATCGAAGAGGACATGAGGCGGCGCGGCATCGCGCCGGAAGAGTGAGAGGAGCGAGAAGAATGAACCAGCTGACGATTATCGGGAACCTGACGCGTGATCCGGAACTGCGCACGACGCCCAGCGGCGTGGCGGTATGCACCCTGAGCGTGGCGGTGAACCGGCGGGCGCGGCAGGGCCAGCAGCCGGAAGCGGACTACTTCAACGTAAGCGTGTGGCGGGAGCAGGGCGAGGCCTGCGCCAAGTGGCTGACCAAGGGCCGCAAGGTGGCGGTGACCGGCCCTGTGACGGCGCGGGCCTACAATCGCGCGGACGGCAGCGCGGGGGCGAGCCTTGAGGTGCAGGCGTATGCGGTCGAGTTCCTGAGCAGCCCCAGGAGCGAGGAACCCCATGCACAGGAGCCGCCAAGGGACGCGCAGACCGGCATGGAGCAGGTGGACGCGGAGGACGAGTTGCCGTTTTGAGGCTTGACTTTCCGCCGCGTTTGCGGCATGTGTGTAGCAAATCCTTAACAGGAGGGCAGACACGATGGGTAAGGAGTACGTCCCGATTTTCTTTGACTGGCTGGATGTGACGCAGGATCTCAGTGCGGAGGAGAAGGGCAACCTGATCGACGCGGTGGTAGCCTACGCCAGCGGGCAGGAGTACGAGCATCTGCTGATCGGCGGATGCCGGATTGCCTTCCGTTTCCTCAAGGGCCAGGTCGACCGGAACTCCGCGATTTCAGACGCGCGGAGCAAGGCAGGCAGCGGCAAAAAGGAACCGCCGGAATCAAAAGAAAACAAATCGGAACAAACCGAAACAAAACTGAACAAACCTGAACAAACCGAAACAAAAATCCCAAAAGAAAAAGAGAAAGAGAAAGAAAAAGAAAAAGAGAACAAAGAGAACGACGCGCGCGCGCGGGAGGAGCGCTTCGAGCGTTTCTGGACGGCCTACCCGCGGCACGAGGCGAAGCAGAAGGCCCTGGCGGCTTTTGAAAAGCTCCGGCCCGACGAGGACATGCTGACCCGGATGCTCCAGGCGATCGAGCGCCAGCGGGCCAGCGACCAATGGCGGGAGGACGGGGGGCGATTCATCCCCCACCCGACCACCTGGCTCAACGGGCGCCGCTGGGAGGACGAGGTGAGGCCCGGCACGACCGGGAAGGCCGTCTCCGCGCAGCAGTACGACCAGCGGAGCTACGCCGGGAGAGAGCAGGATGCGCTGGAAAGATTCATCCGGCAGAGCGAGGAGGGCATACTGTGACACTGACCAAGACACCAAAGCGGGACAAGCGCCGCGTCTGGCTGGACGAGAAGGACTGCGAGCGCATGACGCGCACCGAGCTGGAAGGGCTGAAGTGGCTGATCGCCATGGATTACGTCTGCGCCAGCGTGGGGCGGGATCTGCGGAAGAGGCTGGAGAGCATCCCCTACGGGAAGGAGCGCATGCGCCTGGCATCCGGCGGAATCCGCTCCATCGCCAGCGACCTGATCGGCACGATCACGAAAGAGCAGGCGCGGGTGCTGCAGAGCACCACGAAAGACTACGTGGTGCGGCTGGCCCCGAAGGCCGCGCCGCTTGGCAGTAACGTGCTGCTGGACAGGGAAAGCCTGGTAAAGCTGGCGGAGTGCGCGAGAGAAAAGTGCAGGATCTGCACGGAGGACGGGGAGAGCTGCCGGGAGTGCGAGCTGTATAAATTCCTGGAAGCGACTACCCCGCTGGACGATTACGGAAACGGGCTGCTTTGCCCGTACACCCTGAAGGACTGGAAGTGAGTCTTATGAGGACGGAAGACCGGCAGGAGTACAAGATCCGGCAGGGCAGCCGGTACCTGGTGGGCATCCCGTACCCGAGGAACATGGTGCTCAGATGGAGCACCAGCCCGTGGGACGGATACCCCACGAAAAGCTATGCGACCGCGCGGGCGCTGGCCCGGCGGGTGGGCGGCACGGTGGTCGTGTTTGACCCGATCACCGGGGAGGTGGCGGGATGATCGCGCCATGCAAGGGCTGCGAAAAGCGGACGCCCGGATGCCACGACAGATGCCCGGATTACAAGGTGTTCCGGGATTGGATCGACGCCGGGAACCGCGCACGGCAGAAGGAGCATGACGGGCACGTCCCGCTGGCGCGGGAGATCCTGCGCAAGATGAAAAGCACGAAGGGAGTGAAATGGTGATGGACATGGAAAGACTCAGGAAGGCGCTGGCCGGGGTTCGGGTCTGCTACGACCCGAAAATGTCGTCAGCGTTTTGCGAGGACAGGTGCCCGTACGGAAAGACGGAGAATGACCGCGAAGACTGCTGCGAGCGCCTGCAGGCGGACATGGTGGCGGTGATTGAGGAAATCGCCGCGGAGAAGCTGGCGGATCAGGACGGCACCGAGACCGAGAAGGCGATGCGGAAGCAGGCGGAGCCGGAAAAGCCGCCAATGGGCGTTAAGCCGTTTTTCATCGCCATCCCGGAGCGCATCCGGGATCTGGCGGAGGCGATCAGCAGGAACCCAGAGTCGGAAAAGGTGGGCCAGTGGGCGCTGGAGATAGGAATGCATGCAAGCACCCTGAGCAGCATGCGAGAGGAGTGAGTGGGAATGAAAGCTTATGAAGTCAGTGACCGCGAAAGATATTCGGAATTGATAGTTGTCGTGTTTGCAGAGAGCAGGGGCAAGGCGGTCGCTGCCGCACTCGGTACATATGAGTTTCCTTACGGAGACTGGTCATATACGGAACTCCGGGCAATCAGAATGCCGGAGTTTGACAAGTGCTACCGAGGGAATTTTCGCATGGATTGGGACGACCCAGATGATCGTCTGGCGATGGTGCGTGATGGCGGTTACTACTGCAACGAGGACGCTTTTTACCCGGATGACTGTGCGAAATGCAGTGGTAAAGATTATTGCAGTCGCTACGAAGAGTACCTTGACGAGGAGATCGAAACAGATGACTGACAGGGAGAAGGTTATCGGATTGTTGCAGGAAGTGGCAGAGTATTTTCGGGAATGCCGGAGTAATGCTTCGTTTGCCAGCAAAGCAGAAAACCATTTCTGGGAATTGCAGAATGCGGCGAATGAAGCTGTCAAACTGCTGAAAGAGCAGGAAGCAGTAGAGCCTATACGGATGCACCACACGGAGCACAAACAGACAGACAATTACAGGTGCCAGAAATGCGGAAATGATCTGTATTTTGAACAGCGCTTCTGCGAAGCGTGCGGGCAGGAGGTGAAGTGGAATGAGTACAACGATTTATAAATGGATTGTCGTTTATGATGACGGCAGGACAGAAGTAGAATATGGAGAAAGTCCGTATGATTTTGCGGACGATTTGACAGAAGTGCCTGTTGCGATCATTCGAAACGGGTGGGAAGGTCGGTAAAGTAAATGGACAGGGAGAAGGTTATCAAAGGACTTGAGGCCTGCACTGCATGGGACGGACTTCACCAATGCCAGCCGAAGTTTTATGGCTACGATTGCCCATATGACGATGAAGCAGACTGTAAACTGGCGCTGATGAAAGATGCTCTTGCCCTGCTGAAAAAGCAGGAAGAACGAATCGGAGAGCTTGAAGAAAAACTCAGAGTATTGGAATACGGCGATCAAGACACATTGAAAAGTGCCATGATGCCAGCGACATGACAACGCGGAGGGCAGACACATGGAAGAGAGAAGACAGAGCTGGCCGGTGCCGACCCTGTGCTGGGATTATTGCGCGAGGGCCTGCGGCGGATGCAGCTGGAGCAAAAAGCTGATCCCCATGGAGGGCTGGGAGGTCGTGGAGACGGAGATCCGCGCCCAGCACGGAGACAGGATCGTTATTCAGCAGACCTTCCGGGTGATCGCGTGTCCAGGATTCCTCCGGGACGCGATCGGCGGAGGACGCACAAGAGTAGAAAATGAAAATGGAGTTTTGAGGAGGGGCAGACATGTACTGGGCACACAAAAAAGAGCTGATGGCAGAGCAGGTGAAGAAACTGCCGCCGGAGACGGAGGTGCATCTGGAGGGCCGCGACCGCTACGGGGAGCTGGCGTGGATTGAGGGAAAGGTCGTGCAGAGCGGGAAGAAAAAAGTATTCTCCTACTTTGACGGCTACAACCAGCGCTGCACGAAGGACATCAAAGACTACCAGAACAAACGCTGGACGATTCAGGCATGACATTTCCTCCCGTGCGCCATGGCTGGCTATAGGCCAGCGGGTCGGGGATCTTCGCGCGGGGTTTTCTGCCCACGCCTGGTTCCCTGCACATGCGGCGTCCCGCAAGATCGACATTTAGCGCCGCGGAAGCAGGCTGAAGGGAACCGGCGCACGGGATTTTCAATAAAATCGGGCATTTTTGACACTTTTTTCCTTTTCACGGGCGGAGGTGATGACGGACAATGGAAGCCAGGGAGCTGATCACGGAGGCGGACAGGATCGCGAAGGGGCAGGGACTGACGCAGGCGGAGTGGTGCAGGCGGGCCGGTTTTGACGAATTCGGCAAGCTGATCAGCAACACGTACCGCCGGGGGAACTGCAAGCTGAGCGTGTTTTCACAGCTGCTCAAGCCGCTGGGGTACGAGATTCGGATCGTCAAAGCGGAGGATGACGATGAGCGGAATGAACCGGATCGTTTACGATGACGAGGACAACGCTCCGATGAGCGACGACATCGGGCTTCCCTACCCGCTCAGAACGTTGGACGAGATGATAAAAGCATGGGAGGGCAAACACAATGCCGATGGACAAGGCCAGGTATCCGGCGGACTGGAAGCGGATCGCGCAAACAGTGAAGGAGAAAGCCGGATGGATCTGCCAGGGCTGCGGAAAGCAGTGCCGGAAACCAGGGGAGCCGTTTGACACACACCGGCGGACGCTGACGGTTCACCATATCAACCACACCCCGGAGGACTGCCGGGAAGAGAATCTGATCGCGCTGTGTGCCGGATGCCATCTGAGGGCGGACGCAAAGCACCACGCGGAAACAAGGAGGAAACATGAAGAACAGGGCATTTGACCACAGGCATTACACGGACTGGCGGAAACCGGAGGAGCTGATTCCTTACGAAAAGAACGCGAAGATCCACGACGAAAAGCAGATCAAGAACCTAGTAACCAGCCTGAAGCGGTTTGGATGGCAGCAGGATTGCGTGATCACATCGGACAACGTGCTGGTCATCGGGCACGGCCGCCGGATGGCCGCGATGCAGATCGGGTGCGAGATCCCGGTGCACGTGATCGACAAGAAGGCCGAGGAGCTGACGGACGAGGATATCCGGGAGCTTCGCATCGCGGACAATAAGACCAATGAGAGCCCGTGGGATTTTGAGCTGCTGACGGATGATCTGGATGGACTGGATTTTGAAGGGTTCGATTTTGATTTTGATATTCCCAGCGAGGAAGAAGGACCAGCGAAAGTCACCGAGGACGATTGGGACAAGCCGCTCCCAAAAGAGCCCAGGAGCAAGCGCGGCGACATCTGGCAGCTGGGGCGGCATCGGCTGATATGCGGGGATAGTACAGATTCTGCGGTTATTGATAGGCTTATGGATGGGGTAAAGGCTGATATGGTGTTTACTGACCCGCCGTATGGTGTGGGAATATGTGGCGGCTCTGGAGGAAAAGGAAAAAACAATAGAATAATGGGGGATATATCTCAAACTGCAATTCCATTTTCGTTTGAAATTGCCGTAAACTACGCAACAAAACAAAAATCACACTTTTATTACTGCGGGGCTGAAAGCAATTTGTTAATGTATGAGAAATTATTTGACAAATACTTATATATTGTTCCAAAACATATCATATGGGTAAAAAACGGGTTTTCAATGAAACAAAATGGCTATCATAATCAATACGAAGTTATATATTTCGGATACAAAAGAGGGAGTGGCGATGTTTGGTATGGTGGCAGGAAAGAAAATGAGGCAAGTGATGTGTGGAGAATTGACCGAGACGCTTCTTCTGCATATGTACATCCGACACAAAAACCTATTGAAATTCCTGCAAGAGCAATTAGAAACAGTTGCCCTGATAACGGCATTGTTTTAGATATGTTTGGCGGTAGTGGTAGCACACTAATAGCCTGTGAACAGTTAAAAAGAAAATGCTATATGTGCGAATTGGATCAGAGATATGTAGATGTCATCATCGACAGGTGGGAAACATTCACCGGCGAAAAGGCGGTGCTGATCAATGGCTAAAAAGACAGAGCCGAAGGCCCGTAAGCCCGGGCCAAGGGATGAAAAGGGCCGCTTCGTCTCCCCTGTTAATGGCCAGCCTGTGCCAAAGGGTAAACCGTTTGTCGCGGGGGAGTCGCGAGCGAAAGAGATGCAGGCGCGAGCAGTTGCGTCACGCAAAGAGAACGGTGATTTGCGGAAGCTGTGCCAGATGTGGATGGAGGAAGAGGTGGCCACCGGCAAGGACGGCGAGAAGATCACCGGGGGCCAGATGATGGTCCGGGTGGCCGTGAAGGAAGTGGCCAAGGGCAATCCGCGCTTCTGGGAGCTGCTGCGGGACACGGCGGGGTTTAAGCCGGTGGATAAGGTCATGGTCGCCGAGGTTGAACCGGCCGTCATTGCGGAGGTCGAGCAGATGGTGAAGGAGGCGGAGAACGAATGAATATCGGAAGATGGGTGAAGAAAGACATGACCGGGTATATGACGCCCGGAGGAACACCGATGTACGCCTGCGGTAAGTGTGGCGGCTCCGTACACCTTCATGGTGTAGAGTATTCCAAGCGGAAAATCCTGTGCGATAACTGCGGTAGAGTGAATATCTATCCGTGGGAATCTGCATATGAAGTTGGATCATCTCTGTGGGAAAATGACGAGGTGACGCCGGAATGACCAAAACAATGCTGTTAGCCATATACAACCGGGGGGGGTACTGGAAAAGGAATTGCAGTATCAGGGTGCCCCGGAGGAGATTGCCGCCCAGATCCAGCGGGACGAAAACGATCTGTTGGAATACATGACCACGGGAGACGATAAAGGCCGGAAGAGCTTCGTCTTTGCCGGGTTTATGTTCAGGAAGGACATGATCGAAGCGGCCCAGATGACGGAGCCTGAGTTTTGACGGAGGGAAAGCATGACGGTTTACGAGAAAATTGTTGCGTATGATGAGGAAATGATGGTCGAGTTTCTGCTGAGATTTGCAAATGACACAATCAACCAGTTCAGCAGATTCCAGCTGCCGAGTAGGGACGTCATACGTGAGTTCCTGGACAGGGAGTGCCCCGGAGTGATGCAAACAGGAGGGCAGTCATGCTGATAAAAAGCGCAAGGATCGAAATGACCTGGGAAGATGGGCGCACGGTGTACCTGGGGACGGTCGGGGTCGACGACAACGGCAAACCGGCAGTAAGAGGCAAACACATCATGCGGCAGCGGATCGGCTGGGAACTGGTGCGGATGGGATTCCGGGAGATGTTCCCAAAGATGAAATGGAGCATGGAGGGGAAACGGCATGAGTGATGCAAACAAGATCATCCCCATCGAGGAAAAGATGCCGCACAAGGTCAGCGAGGTGATCTGCGTGCGGTGCTGCCGGCGGTGGATTGACGTCCGGCCGGAGGGCACGCTGCTGAAGGACATGGAGTGCCCGGGATGCGGACAGACCGGCGGCGTGATCGAGACGGGAGAAGAGATCGATGACCAGGGCTGAAGCGGTCAACTTCCTGCTGAAGCACCCGGAAAAGTTCGGGCACCTGGTTGGGTTCACGAAGCTACGGGACCTGCATGGGCAGTGGATGCGGAAGATGCTGACCGGCACGGGGGACATGACGCTGCAGGGGCACCGGGAAAGCTACAAAACCACCTGCCTGTCCATCGTGCTGGCGATCCAGATCATCCTGATGCCGAAGATCAGCACGCTGTTTATCCGTAAAACGGGCGATGATGTCAAGGAGATTGTGAACCAGGTGCGCAAGATCCTGCTGAATCCGAAAACGGCGTACTTTATCAGTGTGATCTACGGAGTGCAGCTGCGGTTGGCCACGGACAACGCGCTGGAGATCGACACGAACCTGCACACATCGACGCGAGGCACCAGCCAGCTTGTTGGCATGGGCATCGGCGGATCACTCACCGGTAAGCACTTCGAGCGGATCTTCACAGACGATATTGTGAACCTGAACGACCGGCGGAGCAAGGCGGAACGGGAACGGACGAAGCTGAGCTATATGGAGCTGGTGAACCTGATCAACCGGGATGTGGGCCGGATCATCAACACCGGCACACCTTGGCACCCTGACGATGCGTTCTGCCTGATGCCGGAGCCGGAAAAGTGGGACTGCTACCATACCGGCCTGATGACGAAGGAACAGATCGAAAAAAAGAGGTCCGGCATGTCCCCTTCCCTGTTTGCCGCGAACTACGAGCTGGTGCACATCGCGGCGGAGGATGCGCTGTTCACGGACGCGCCGGTTTTCATCACGGAGCAGATGGCCCGGGAGGTGCTGAAGCGGGACGACGCGCGGCCTGAGGAGCTGCTGCGGGACGGCATCGCGCACATCGACGCAGCCTACGGCGGGGAGGACTACACCGCCTTCACTTGCGGCAAGCGCATCGGCGACACGCTGTACATGTACGGGCGGATGTGGCGCGGGCACGTAGACACGGTGCTGGGGTTTTGCGTCAAAAAGGCCCGGGAGCTGATGTGCGGGCCGCTTTACTGCGAAAAGAACGCAGACAAGGGATTCCTGGCCCGGGAGATCAAGGACATGGGCCTGACGGCGGCACCATATACGGAGAAGGAGAACAAATACCAAAAAATCGCGGACTTCCTGAAAAAATGGTGGCCGCGGATCGTCTGGCTGGAGGGCACGGACAGCGAGTATCTGAACCAGATCCTGAACTACACAGAGGACGCGGAGCACGACGACGCCCCGGACAGCGCGGCCTGTGTGTGCAGGATATTGGACCGGCGCGGAGGAGAGGACTACAGATCACCTTTCAGCAGGTGAGAAAGGAGCACGGGATGCCAGACCGGGAAGAGATGGAGACGAGACTGGCCCGCACCATGCGCTGGGACGAAAAGACCATGGTGCCGACGCCGGAGCAGGATGCACAGGATGACGCGGAGGAAGAGGAAGGTGAGGAAGAATGAGCTGGTGCGTGTATAAGCACATAAACAGGAGCAATGGAAAAGTCTACATAGGCCGGTGCAGATGGCCTAACTATCAGGACAGGTGGAAGAACGGATATGGATACAAAAACGCGCCGCTATTCTGGCCTGAAATTGAGAAATATGGATGGTCTGCTTTCGATCACGAGATTCTTGCAAGTGATTTGACGTTTGACGATGCAAACAGGCTCGAACAGGAAATGATCACACAGTACATGGCAAACGATCCTGAACATGGCTACAACGTTTGTGCAGGAGGGGTCGGATTCACTGGCTGCCATCATTCGGCAGAAACCAGGGAGAGAATATCCAAAAAGTTGAAAGATTACGAAATAACGGATGAACACCGCAAACATCTGTCAGAAAGCAAAACCGGCACAAAGCATCCTCTGGCAAAGAGAGTACGGCAGCTGATGAAAGATGGAACATTTGTAAAAGAATGGGGTTGCATGACAGATGCTTGCAGAGAGCTTGGAATTCAAAAGACAAACGTTTCTGCATGCTGCCGTGGAAAGGTCCCAAGTGCTGGCGGATACAAATGGGAATTTGGAAGGGGATGATTGCATTGATAACCTGGGGTGATTATGAGAAGGCGGAAAACAAAACGGAATGGCTGCAGGCCGCGCTGGTGAGCTACCGGAACAGCGATGAGTACAAGGACGCCAAGGAACAGGAGGAATACATGGCGGGCCGGAATACCGCGATCCTGAACATGAAGCGCGTGATTTACAATATGGCCGGGATCCCGGAAACTGACTTCACGGCAGCGAACTACAAGATCAGGAACCGCCTGATTCACCGCCTGGTGACCGACCGGTGCAGCTACAGCCTGGGCAACGGGATCAGCTTCGCCGGGAAGCACCAGGAGATCAAAGACGGGAAGACCGTGACCGTGGACGGCACAAAGGATCTGCTGGGCGGCGACTTCGATCAGATGGTCTACCAGTGGGCCTACTGGGCGCAGGCGAACGGTGCTGCGTACCTGTATGCGCACCGGGGCTATGACCGGGAGGCCTGGGAGTACGACCTCTTCCGGAAGACGGAATTTCTGCCGCTTTACGACGAGCACAGCGGAGCGCTGCGCGGGGGCGTGCGCTTTTGGAGCCTGGACTGGGGCAAGCGGCCTATCACGGCGGTCGTGTACACGGAGGAGGGCTACACCCGGTACGAAACCAGCGAGAACGAGTACAGCATCTCCGAGCTGAAGCAGGTGGCGGACACGCGGCCCTACATCGAGACCGTGGAGAGGAGCGAGGCCTTCGGGGAGGAAGTGACCGGCACCGGGAGCATGACCACCCTGCCGATCTTCCCCCTGTATTCCGGGGAGAACCGGGAGAGCACCCTGGAAAACCTGAAGGGCCTGATTGATGCCTACGACATGGTGCTTTCAGGCTTCGCGAACGACATCAAGGACTGCGCCCAGGTTTACTGGCTGGTTTCCGGGGCGCTGGGCATGGACGAGCGGGACAAGCGGCAGCTGCTCGACCGCCTGATTTTGCAGCACATGGCCGTGATCGACGGGGAGAACAGCAAGATCGAGCCGTACACGCAGGACATCCCGTACAACGCGCGGACGGAGTGCCTGCGGCAGCTGCGGAATCAGATGTACGAAAATTTTGGTGGCTTTGACGTCCACGCCATGGAGGCCAGCGCGACCAATGACCACATCGAGGCGGCATACTGGCCGATGGATGAGGAGGCGGACGCCTTCGAGTACCAGCTGATCCGCTCGATCCGGATGATCCTGGACATGATGGGCATCGACGACGTCCCGCTTTTCAGCAGGAACCGGATCAGCAACCAGAGAGAGCAGACAGAGATGGTGCTGGCCGCGGCGCAGTATCTGGATCAGCAGACCATCCTCGAAAAGATTCCGTGGATCACCGTGGATGAGATTCCTGGCATCCTGGAGCGGGTGGACGGAGAGAACGCAGCGCGTTTTGCCAGCGACCTTCCCGGAGAGCCGGACGCACAGGATGGTGACGCCTGATGGCAGAGACGCTGGATGAGCGCCTGACCCGGATCTACGCGGAGGCCGCGGAGGATCTGCGGAAGAAGCTGGCGAAGTACCTGGCCCGCTACGCGGCGAAGGACGCGCAAAAGCGCAGACAGCGGGACGCCGGGGAGATCACGGAGGAGGAGTACCGGGACTGGGTCGCCGGGCAGGTCTTCCGCGGGAATCTCTGGAGGCAAAAGGTGGATCAGGCGACCGGCACCCTGGCGGACGCCAACGCGGCGGCGCTGCAGATCATCAATGGGGAGCGCATGGGCGTGTTTGCGGAGAGCGCCAATTATCAGGCGTACCAGCTGACGAAGGACACGGGCGCGGCGATCAACTTTTCCATCTACGATGAGGACGCGGTCGGGCGCCTGCTGAAGGACGAGCCGGAGCTGCTCCCGCGCAAAAAGCTGGACAGGGCGAAGGATCGCGGCTGGAATCAGAAACAGATCGCCGGAGCCGTGGCACAGGGCATCATCCAGGGCGAGAGCGTCCCGCACCTGGCGAAGCGCATCGCCAGGGACACGGCCAGCAAGAACAGCGGCGCCATGATCCGCTACGCCCGCACCGCCATCACGGGAGCGCAGAACGCGGGCCGCGTGGAGACCCTGCGCCGGGGCAAGGCCCTGGGCATCCGCTGCAAAAAATGCTGGCTGGCGACCCTGGACGGGCGTACCCGCGACAGCCACCGGGAGATGGACGGGCAGACCGTGGACGTGGACGAGGAGTTTCACACCCCGCTGGGGAGCAAAATGCAGTTTCCGGGGGACATGGCCGGGAAGCCCGCGGACATCTGGAACTGCCGATGCACTCTGACCTACGAGTACGAGGACTACCCGCAGGAAAACGCAGAGCGCATCGCCTATGTGGAAGGGGTGGACGAGGACGGCAAGCCATACCGCCGCTCCAAACTGATCAAGGACATGACCTACCGGGAGTGGCTGGCCTGGAGGGGGCCGAAAACGCCGAAGAAGCCGAAGACACCCGGGAGCGCTGAACCGTCCGCATTGGAACGGAAGCTGCGGCGGGGAAACACCATCGAAAGCTACCAGCCGGATCAGTGGGACGAGGCGTACAAACACAAGGATGAGGAATACCGGCAGGCCATTGCGGACATAAAGCGCAGGGAGGCTGAACTGCTTGAAAGATACAGGAAGCTCCCGCCAGGGCCGGAACGCTATGCCATATCCCAGCAGCTCAGTGCCATCACCGATGAACAGCAGAAGGTGCGCAGCAGCATCTATAACAAGTACGGCATGGAGGATACAGTGGCGACCCTGCAGAGCCGAAAAATACCGTGGGTGCCTTTGCGCAGATTGGACAAGCCAATGGACGAAGATGCCATTATTTCCAAGCTGTGCGGTGGGGACAAAACCAAAGGATCCTGCGCGTCTCTGGGGTTTGCTTACGTTGGCCAGAAGGCCGGGTTGGATGTCATTGACTTCAGAGGAGGCGACAGCCAGGAAGTTTTCTCCAGGAAATGCGTCAGTATGCTGCGGAGCTTCCGGGAGAATGGGCTTGATGTGAAGACGGGGACGGCAAAGTCTTATATCACCGCCGGGAAAAGAGTTCTGGCAGAGGTGCAGGAGGGCCGCGAGTATTACTTTGAGTGCGCACGGCACGCGGCCATTGTTCGGAAGGTTGGAGACGAACTGCAGTATCTCGAGCTTCAGAGCGGGTACCAGAACGGCTGGATGCCTTTTTCCCAATACGGCGGCATTGAGGGCACGCTTAACAGGAGGTTTGGAGCACCGAAAAGCAGCAGAGGCTGGGAGGTAGAAGCCCTGATGGTGGACGTGGAGGAAATGGGCAAAAACGACCGTTTTACCAAGTGCCTTGGCTACATCAACACGGAAGCGGACAAGCAGAAGAAGGGGGCAGGCGGGCATGAGCGATGAGAACTTCTACAAAAACGCGCTGGGCGATCAGATCTGGTGGGTGGATGATCCAGAAACCATCGGCACTTTTCTGTTCACCTTCGACAAGAAGCAGATTTTCAACCTTTTTGAGGATTATCCGCACAAGCTGACCGCGGAGCAGCGGGAAATTTTCGACCGGGAAAACCCGGACTGGAAAGAGTTCTTCAGGGATCGGGGGTGACGCATGGTGTCGGTGATTTTCAGGAGTAATCTGTGGGCCGTAAAGAGCGAGGTGAACCAGGCGATCCAGCGGGCGCTGGAGATCTGCGGAGGCAAGGCAGAGAGCTACGCGAAAAAGCTGTGCCCCGTGGACACCGGGAACCTGCGGAACTCGATCACCCACGCCCAGTACGATGACCGGACGGAGGCGATCGGCACCAACGTGGAGTATGCGCCGTACGTGGAGCTGGGGCACGCGAAGCCTGGAGGCGGGCATGTGGCGGCGAAGCCGTACCTGCGGCCAGCGGTGGAGAACCACGCGGCGGAGTACAAAAAGATCATCACGACAGAGCTGAGCAAGGTCGGGAACCCGTAAAAGCTGAAAAATTGTCAAAAACAGGGATGCTCCGGAGGAGATTTGTCAAAAAGTTCCTTCCCCCGGGCATTTTTTTATGCGTACAATGGCTGAGAAGGGCGAAGAACAGCCCGACAAAAATCTGCTCCGTGGGGCGAAGAACGGCCCCCGAAGGACTGAGGAGGAGAAAAACATGGCATTCACAAGGGCGGAGCTGCGGGAAATTCTGGGAGAGGCGCACACGGACGAAATCGCGAGCAAGCTGATCAGCCTGCACAGGTCGGTGCTTGACCCGATCAAGGACGACCTGGACGGAGAGAAGCGGGCCGCGGAAAAGTGGAAGGCCGAGGCGGACAAGCTGCCGGAATTGCAGCAGAAACTGGCGGAGTACGAGAAGGGCGAGAACTTCAAGGAAAAGTACGAGAAGGAACACGCCGCCTTCGAGGAGTACAAGGCGCAGATGGCCCGGGATGCCGAGGCGGCCAAAGTAAAGGCGGCCTACAAAAAGCTGCTGACCGAGGAAAAGATCAGCGAGAAGACCCTGGACGCCGTGCTGAACGCGACCGACTACAGCAAGATGAAGCTGAAGGACGACGGGACGCTGGACGGCATCGAGGATCTGAAGAAGGACATCGACACCAAGTGGGGCGGCTTCAAGGTGAAAACGCGCCAGCGCGGAGAGGATGTGGACAGGCCCCCGGCTGGAGCTCAGGGCGGAACGGACGGCAGCGTCCGGGAGTACGTTCGGAAGCTGCATGAGGCCAGGTATGGAGCGCCCCAGCAGAACTGAGAAAGGAGAAAAAGACTATGAGCTTTATCCAGAGCAATACGAGCCGCGGATTCTCCGCCGGATTTTTCCTGGCGGATGAAGAGTGCCTGCGGGAGACCATGACCATTCCTGCGAACCATTCGCAGGTGGTTACCCTGGCGGACGGCAGCAAGATCGTGCCAGCCGGTGCCCTGATCTCCGGAAAGGGCCTCGTCTACGAGGACGTGGAGGTTACCAAGGGAGATATGCCCGGCAGCGTCGTGACCCGTGGCGTGGTCTACACCGACCGTCTGCCTTCCGGCAGCTCCATTGACGGCCTGACCGGGATCATCGGCAAGGCGGCGCCTGCTGTTGTCCGGCCGGACTTCAACATTGACGGCCTGAAGGAGCTGACAGTTGCATCCGCTGCCGGAACCGCCGTGGGCGATACCGCGCTGACCGTGACCGGCTACACGCTGAAGAGCGGCGAGAGCTGGGCCTATAAAGTCGGCGACGCTGCAGCGACCGTGCTGCCTGGCGAGGTCGTCGCTGGCTGGACTGCCTGGGACGGCGATGATGACATTACCGCCGCGACCGGCAAGAAGCTGGCCCTGGTGGCCGTGAACGCCGCCGGACAGGCGATCGCCTACGGCAGCGTCACTGTGACCGCGAAAGCCTGATGAAAGGAGAAAAAGACCATGTTTGAGGAGAACGTTTTCGGCCTTGTGCCCAAGAAGGATCTGCTGGACATCGGCTATGACGTGACCCGGCCCAACGAGCCCGCGGATCAGCTGTTTGGCGATGTCAAGACGGACAACTTGCTGGCCTACTGGGAGACCATGAGCAGCGAGTACAACCTGCCCGTGATGGCGCAGTATCATGCTTTTGATACCGTGACCCGGAAGACCATCCGCAGGCCCATCGATACCAAGAACATTGAAAAAGGCTTGATCAAGGTGAAAATCCCCACCACCGAGCGCCTGCAGCAGCTGCTGGATCGCGGCGTGGTGGCCCAGACCGCGCTGGAAAAGCGGGTGCTGGATGACGGATTCACCGTGAGCGAGGAAGTCTTCACCCGCTCCAAGGTGGCCAAGAACGAGGTGCTCGCCACCGGCAAGATGACCATCAAGGAAAACAATTTGGACATCACCATCGACTACGGTGCGCCGCAGGAAAACCTGAACCTGACGCTGGACTTTGGCGCAGGCGCGGAAAAGCCGCTTTTTGAGCAGCTGGAAGACCTGCTGGCGGTAGCCGTGGCGAAGGGAGTCAACCTGAACGGGATCTACACCAGCAAGGCCATGCTGAGTGCCATGCGGAAGGATTCCAGCCTTCAGAAGGCCGTGAACGGCTATGTGATGGACGGCCAGATCCTGCGCGACAGCGCGTTCAAGGCCTTCCTGAACGAGGAACTGGGCATCAACCGTGTGATCACCAACGATTATCAGTACAGCCTGCCGCTGACCGAAGGCAGCGACGGCCGTCCTGTGACCGATGCCCGGAGGTTCTATCCCGCCGACAAGATCACCTTCTTCTCCGGAGACGGTAAGATCGGTGACGGCCTGTGGGGCGATCCGCCCACCGTTCGTGCAAACAACTTCATGGCCGGAGCCACGGATGCGGCGGCGAGCCAGTCCTCCCCGTACGTCTACGTGAGCCAGTATGTCGAGAATGATCCTGTGATCGTCTGGACGAAGGCCGAGGGCCTGTTTGTGCCTGCGCTGTTCAACCCGACCGCGCTTTTCATCGCCACCAAGACCGCCACGCCGCTGAACGCGTGATGAAATACATCAGCACGGTCACGTGGCGCGACAATACGGACGGCCATCTCTACCACGAAGGGGATCCTTTCCCCTTCGATGGCAGGGAGGTCGCGGAGGACAGACTGGCGGCGCTGGAGACGGGCCGGAATCGGGCGGGATTTCGGCTGATCGAAGCGGCAAGCGCCGGGGAGGAATCCGCGGAAGGCCGGAAGGAAGACAAGGCCGGAGAGGTCAAAAAGGGGCAGAAAACGGCAGCCGATGCGGCGCCGGAAGGAAAGCCCAGGCGGACACGCAAAAAAGCGGAGTGAGACAGGGGGAGAGCCATGCTGCAGGAAGTGCTGGAGTACATCCACAACTATTTCATCCGCACTCCGATCCAGGGGAAATTCACCCTGACGGAAGGGACGCTGACCCCGGAGCCTGGCACAAAAGCGCCGGAGTTGCAGGAAGGGCAGCGATTCTGGATTGTCGGGAGTGTTTTCAACGACGGGGTGTACACATGGCGCTCCACCGGGATCATGACCGACGATGATGATGCGGCGGCGGGGCTTCAGCCGGAAACGTTCGCCGGGACGATATGCGCGCTCGCGGTTCCTCCTGCCGTGATTGCGCTGGCTGAAGAGATCAAAACATGGGTGGACAAAAACAGCGATGCGCTGAACGGACCGTACCAGAGCGAGAGCTTCAACGGGTACAGCTACACGCTGAAATCCGGAGGCACAGGAGGGAACGGATCCGGCTACAGCTGGCAGGATCAGTTCGGAAAGAGACTGGAGAGATGGAGGAGGCCGTTCCTGTGAGTCTGCTTGATACATACACCGTTCCCTGCGTCATGCGCGAGAAGACGCGCGTGGACGACCCCGTAGGCGGATACGCGACGGAGTGGGTGGACGGGGTGAAGTTTGACGCGGCCTGGGAGTATATCTCCGCGCCGGAGGTCATGCTGGCAGAAAAGCAGGGCGTGGAGCGCACCTATAACATTTACGTGGACAGGACGCTGGACATGGACTATCACGATGTCTTCCGCAGGCTGGACACCGGGGACACGTACCGGGTGACGAACCCGGGCACCGACCGTTTCACGCCGACGGAGAGCCGGATCAACCGGCGCCTGATCGCCGTGGAAAAATGGCAGCCGCCGCGGGAGGAGTGAGCGAGGAATGTACCAGGCACAAGCCGCGCTGAAGCAGTTTTTCAGCGGTTTTGGAATCCCGGCCTACACCGAGGACACCGTGCCGGAGGACGTCTCCCTGCCCTACATCACCTACGCAGCGGGCCAGCCGGAATGGGATCAGAAAAGCACCCTGTACGCGCAGATCTGGGACAGGAGCCGGAGTAACCGCTACATCCTCACCAAGGCGGACGAGATCGACCGGGCCGTTGGCCAGGGGCTGAAAATCGACCTGGAAGAGGGATACCTGGTAATCTGGCCCGAGACCCCGAGGATTCAGGTGCGCACGGACGGCGACTACCGGAGCGCCTACCTCAATTTCTCCGTGAATGTATATCAGACGCCGGGACAGTAAGGCCCGGGGGAAGGAGTAAAAAATGCCTGATAATGGCTCGACTCAGAATAATGGCTTGACTCAGATCGGCGTGCTCACGCCCCTGCGGCCTGCGACGCTGCAGAACCTGCAGCTGAACGCCGGAATTTTCATCCGCAATCTGGACATGAGCGGGATCACGAACGCGACCGACCTGCGGACGCTGCTGACCGGCATCATCAACGGCACGCAGACCGGAAAAGGGTCGCTGTTCGGCGCGACCCGGGGCGGCGGAACCTTTACCGTGACGCGGGACATGCGGACGCCGGACATCGACGGCATGAGGTACCGCTTCAAGAAGGGCCAGTTCGTAGACAGCGTGGACGCCTACCTTTCCACCACGCTGGTGGAGCTTGGCACCGAGCAGAACATCGTGGATGCCATGGGCGGAACGCTTTCAACCACCTCCGGCGGATTGCAGAAAATCACCATGAACACCGAGCTGCCGGACAGCGCGTACATCGACAACGTCTGCTGGGTGGGCGAGATCAGCAACGGCACGATGATCCTGATTCTGCTGAAGAACGCGGTGAACATCGCGGACTTCTCGATGACCTTCGCGGACAAGAACGAGGGCACGCTTGCCGTGGAGTTCCACGCCTGCCAGGAAGCCGTGAACGACTACGCGACCGCACCCTTTGAAGTGTATAAGCTGGCTCCGGGCATCGGCGGTTAAGCAGACGGAGCAACCCGACAACGGGGCGAGGGGTACTCCCCCGCCCCGGTTTTCTTTACAGGAGGAGAACATGCAGAGAAGAACGGAGCTTGCAGACAAGCTGGAAGTGGTGGGCCGGGTTTTTGAGATCACAGGCATGGCAGAGCTGCTGGACAAGCTGGAACCCGGGATCAACAACGTACGCTTTAACAGCATCGTGATCCAGATCGCGGCGAAGCTGATGAAAGAAGACCAGCAGCTGGCGGAGCAGATCATCGCCATGCGGGAAGAGCTGACGGAGGAGCAGGTGCAGGAGCTGGATGACGGAGCCTTTGCCCTCGCCCTGCGGAACGCGATCATCACGGACGTGATGGGTTTTTTCGGCTCATTGGGGCATACGGGTGGGAAGCCGTCACCCACACCATCTACCAGTACGCCCCCCGAAGCCTGAGAGCACTGAGCCGCCTGCTGGCCTACGAAGTGTACGGAGAGGAGGCCCGCTGGCGGAGATACGCGGCGCGGATGCTGCGGGTGATCGCCTGCGGACAGACGCTTGATCCGAACCGCAATGGTACATTCGCGGACGAGGTGGAGGAAGTGTACCGCAGCCCGTGGACGCGGCAGGAGAAGCAGCAGCCGCAGACGGTGGAGGAGATCAAGGAACGCCTGCTGCAGCGACTGAAGGGGTGAAAAAGGGGTGAAGAAATGGAACTTTTCGAGCTGAGCGCGCTGCTGAGCCTGGATGACAAGGATTTCAACAAGGGCATCCGCAACGCGGAGAGCCTGGGGCAAAAGGCCGCCGGGAAGATCGGCGCGGCGACCGTAGCCATGGGCAACCTGATCACGGACGCGGTGAGGAAGGGCATCAGCGGGATCAGCAGCATCGTGCGCGGTGCGGTGGACGGGTACGCGGACTACCAGCAGCTGATCGGCGGCGTGGAAACCCTTTTCAAAACCAGCGCCGGGAAAGTGGCCAACTACGCCAAGCAGAGCTACAAGACCACCGGTCTGAGCGCGAACGCGTACATGGAGACCGTGACCAGCTTTTCCGCCAGCCTGCTGCAGGGTCTGAAGGGCGACACCGAGGCAGCGGCGGACGTGGCGGACACCGCCATGACCGACATGGCGGACAACGCCAACAAGATGGGCACGGACATGTCCAGCATCCAGGCGGCCTACATGGGCTTTGCCAAGCAGAACTACACGATGCTGGACAACTTGAAGCTCGGTAGAACACGCCATTGCCGAGCAGCATAAACCTCGTGAAAACGGTGAAACCCCTAACGGGCAAAGGCCGAGGGCAATACCGTGCGAAGCGCAGAAATGGTTGAAACCTTCACAAATGTTTGATAAAATAAAGCTATCAAATACGTGGAGTGTGAAACCGGATGTGGAAGAAGCTGGAACGCAACAAGAATTACTCCATCAATGAACGGGGCGAGGTCAGGAATGACGCTACGGGGAAAATAAAAACCCCGTATGAAAACAGGCGTAACGGATACCTGACCGTGGATCTGTACAGCGGCAACCGGAGCACAAAAGTGCCGATTCATAGGCTGCTTGCTGAAGCTTTCATTCCGAACCCTGAAGGGAAACCTACCGTCGACCATAAGGACGGGAACCGGCAGAACAATGCGCTGGACAATCTGCGGTGGGCGACCTACTCAGAGCAGAACTCCCGGTTTGGCACCCATGGCGTACGGAGCGAACGGATCAGGGTCACCAGATACGAAGAAATCCGGAAGCGCCGGGGTGGCGGGCACGAAGCCTGGGGTGAAATCATTGATGTGATGTACTTTGACAGAATCAAAGATGCGGCCAGCTATTTCGGGTCAACGATCGGGAACATTTCGCTTTTGCTAAAAAGCGGTTCGATCGGAAGACGCGGAGCCACCAGAGGATACCGGTTCGAGTATGCCAACGGGGGAAGAACCACACTCAAGACTGCGAACGTGTAACGACTACCGAAACGACGCGGCAGCGGAACGGAGTAGGGTACAGCCAAGCGGCTGGAAGTGCGAGGGCCTGAAAAGGCAAGAGATAGTCTGATCTGCATGGAGACATGCAGCAGCCGGAAACGGCGGGTGTGGCGCAGCGAACCACACCGAACGGTATGTATGGCGGCACCAAGGAAGAAATGGTGCGGCTCGTAAACGAGAGCGGCATCCTTGGGGAGGAGATCGAAGACCTTGACGGGATCACCTTCGATCAGCTGGTTCTGGCGATCCACAAGATCCAGCAGGAGATGGGGATCACCGGCACGACCGCGAAGGAAGCGGCGGAGACCATCAGCGGCAGCAAGGCCTCTCTGAGCGCGGCATGGCAGGATTTGCTGAGCGCGGTCGGCGGCGAAGGCGATCAGGCGCGGCTGGACGAGACGCTGGAAAATTTCAAGACGAGTTTCAGCACCTATATGGAGCAGTTCGCCCCCACGCTGGTAAAGACCATCAGCAACAGCGGGAGTCTCGTAACCGCCATCGCGGATGCCATCGGTGATCTGCCGAAGGATCTGCTGGCCCAGGTAGCCTCCAGCGGACTGGAAGCCGGGACGGAGGCGGTCAGCGGGGTGAGCAAGATCACCGGGTGGCTGATCGACAGCCTTGTCCGCATGTTCGAGAGCGCGAAGGCGAACCCGCAGAGTTTGCAGGAATTCGGGAGCGCGATCGGCGAGTTTCTGGGCACGACCATCTCGGACGTGGTGCTGAACGCACCGGCAATCATTGAGGGCATTTTTAATGTCGGCCTGAATATCGCCGGGGGCTTCATAGACGGTCTGATCAACGGCCTGAGCGGACGCAAGAGCGAGGTGCAGCAGATCACCGATCAGATGCAGGAGGACATCGCCAACGCAGACGTTGACTACTCGAAGGCCGAGAGCCTGATCCGGTACCTTGAGAAGCTGCAAAAGAAGTACGGCAAGACCGCGGCGCAGACTGCCGAGTGGAAAAAGACCATGGTGGAGCTGGACAAGATCCTCCCCGGCGCCGGGGAAGCGGCGATGAAGTACGGCACCAACCTCGAAGGGGCCATTGAAAATCTGCGGGAGATGAACGAGCAGACACGGAAACAGCTCGTGCTTTCCGCGCTGCAGGAGGCCGGGAACAAGCAGCTCGCCGCGATCGGCGCGAAGCAGGGCGAGCTGACCGAGAGCCAGATCCGGCAGGAGCAGGCCCAGAGCGCCGTGGAGACCATCACGCCGGATCTGGTGGAGAACCTTCAGGCCTACGCGAAGGAAATGCTGCGGATGAACGCGGAGCAGGACTTCATGGGGCCGGAGATGCTGGAGTATTACCGGGCATTGTCCAGCGGCACGGACGCGCAGGGAAACGCCCTCGGAACGTATGACGTGGATCAGCTGGTATCCATCCTGACGCAGGTGGGCCGCGCCATTGAGGAGCGGTATGACGAGGATGAACCGTACATCTGGGATCGGGACATGAACGATAACCTCATGGATGTGGAGACGCTGGCGAAAAAGGCCGAGGCTATAAAGACGGCACAGGTGACCATTCAGCAGGAAATCGAAAAGCAGGCCCAGCTCCAGACGGAGATCGCGGAGCTTGAGGAAGGGTACCAGACTACATGGGAAGCCCTGACACGTACTGTGGACGGTATAACCGCTAACGCAGAAGCCGGGGGAAAAGCCGTGGAGAAGGGCGGCGAGACCACCAAGAGCGCGATCCAGACAGCGGGCGGCAGTGCTGCGGCGGGCATCGGCTCGGCAGGAAGAACGCTGGCGCAGACCCTGACGGAGATCAATGACAAGCTGCCTGTGCCCTACATGGGGCCAGTCCTGCCGAAAGCCATTGGCATGAATTACGTCCCCTACGATGGATTCCGGGCAAGTTTGCACCGCGGAGAGGAAGTGCTCACGGCGACACAGGCGCGGGCCTACCGCAACGGAGGAGACACGAGCGGCATGGTGGAAGCCCTGCAGGCCCTGCGGCAGGACTTGCAGAATCTGCGGCTGGTCGTGGGCAAAAAGACCTTCGGACGCGCCGTGGTGGACTATGGCGGCAGTCGGGTGGACGGATACATCGGGGAAGCGGAAAGCAGATACTACGCCGGGTACGGCACATAAGGCGGTGAGAGCATGAGGAGCATGATGCCATGGTTCATCTGGAAGGGACGAAATAGCCTCGCGGAGGGCCTGTGGATTAACAAGCTGCCGAAAATTATCCGGCCCGCCGAGCGGACGCGGCAGGTGGAGATCCCCGGGAGGAGCGGGAGCCTGACCCTGCTGGAGGGTGACGAGGTATATGATGGTTACACGAAAGAATGTACCGTGATCGCGGCAAATCACCCGGACATCGAAAAGGTGCTGGACTGGCTGCGCGGGGAAGGAGACCTGATTTTCTGCAACGAGGATCAGTTCGTCTACCACGGCCGGGTTTCCGGGGCGGTCGAGTTCCAGCGCATCAGCAACGACATGATGCAGGCCAGGGTTCCCTTCTTTGTAGATCCTTTCAAGCGGGCCAGGCATCCGGAAAAGCACCGCGTGACGCAGACGGCGGAGACCGGAACCATCCGGAACCTCGGGAATGTCGCCAGCCGACCGCTGGTGCACATCACCCGGGAGGGGAACGCCAGCATCACAATCGGCGGGAAGGAAATGCGTTTCACCCATATCACCGGGACGATTGACGTGGACTGTGACGCGCAGATCGTGACGAAAAGCGGAGAGGCTTGGACGGATGGAACCGTGACGGGCGATTTCTGGACGATCCCGACCGGGGAGAGCGAGATCACCCGAACGAACGCCTGCACGATTGACATTGAGCCGCGTTGGAGGTGGATCTGATGGTCAAGCTTTTCGCCAAGGGAACCACCACTTTCAGCGGTAATGGGAAGGCAGTTTTGACCCCGACCGTGTGCACCGTGAGCGAGGTGGCGGGCGGCGGGTACGAGCTGCACATGGAGCACCCCTTTGACCCGGAAGGACGCTACCTGCTGCTGGAGGACGAGGAAATCATCGTGGCCCCCGTGCCGCCTTTCCACCGGGACGCGATCACGCTGCCCGAGATGACCATCTACATCGTGAACGAGGACGGGACGCCGGTTTATTCTTCCCTGCCCCGGACGACCACGGACGAAAGCAAGGTGGATCAGATCCGGAAGGTCAAGGCGGCCCCCGGCGACTACGCGTGGGCGCCCGGAACCAATTACAATGTCGGAGCTTTGGTGACCTACGGCGGACGGATTTACCGGGCGAAGCAGTACAACTTTGCCGTGACGCCAGGAACCGCCAATCAAGTCTGGGGCTACGTGACCACGGTCGCGGGAACCTACACCGGGGACGTGACGACCATCCCCGGAACCGTGGTGGAAACGCTGCCGCTGAACGCACAGGTTTTCTTCCTCGCGGACTACTCGCAGAAATATATCCGGGTGCGGACGGTGCAGGGCAACGAGGGCTATATTGCCCGCGAAAAGGTCACCGTCACGCAGGACAAGCAGAGCGGTCAGGTGATCCCGGAGAAAGACATCACGGAGCAGGCCTTCCGGATTTACAGCGTGACCTGTGAGGAGGAGCTGGGCAGCGTGGTGGTGGAAGCCCGGCATATCAGCTACGACTTCGCCGGGAACGCGCTGTACAAATGCGAGCTTAAGCAGGCTGACCCGGCCACGGCGATCAGCATGCTGCGTGGCACCCTGATGGAACCGGACAACCGCGTGATCGCCTGCGACATCGTGACGGATCAGAAAATCACACAGGACTGGAGTTTCAGGAACCCCGTGAACGCCCTGCTGGGGCAGGACGATGGACTGGTGCCTCTGCTGGACGCGAAGCTCCTGCGGGACAACGGAGATTTTTATATCCTCGACAACAGCAACCCGAGGCAGGGCATCACACTGGCCTACGGCAGGAATCTGACCGGGGTGCAGTGGAACCGGAACACCGAGAACGTGATCACCCGGCTCGTCCCGCGGTGTAACCTCTCCAACGGCGGCTTCCTGTACGTGGACGGGATCTTTGTGGACAGCGAGAGGATCAGCGATTACCCCGTGCACCGCATCGAGGTGATGGACTGCGGGTACACCATCGGGCAGAAATACACCCCGCCGGAAGGTGGGGACGATGTAGTCTGGACGGAGGAAACCGCCAAGGCCCAGATGCTGAAGGACGCCCGGGAACGCTTCACCAAGCAGCATGTGGACAGCGTAGCCGTGAGCCTGACGGTTGAATTTTTGCTGCTGGGCGATACCGAGGAGTTCCGGCAGTATCGGGGCCTGCAGCGGGTGAACCTCTATGATGAAATCGCGGTGATCACCGGGCCGAGCGGCATGAAGAGCACCGCACAGGTGACCGAGTACGAGTACGACTGCATCCTTCAGAGATACAACAGCATCAGGGTCGGACGGGTGAACACCTTCCGCCGGGTGCCCGGGTTCACCCTGACCAGTGGGAGCGTTACCTATTCCAAACTCAGCCCGGAGCTTGTCAGCCTGATCAGCGGCGGCACAAGCACAACCGGAAGCTCGGACGATGACAGCCAGGCGGATCAGCCGAACGGAGGCGCGGTGCTGCCCCCGATGACTCCGGTCATTGACGACCTTACCCACACCGACACCGACAAAGCCCTGTCTGCCAATATGGGCCGAGCGCTGGATGAGGGCAAGAAGGACAAGCAGGAACCCGTCACAGACCCGACCGCCAGCGGCTCCGGCGTCCAGTTCATCAGCGGCATCAGTCAGAATGAGCAGGGTGTAATCACCCCGGTGAAAAAGACCGTCCGCACGATGGGCGGGGCGAGTTCGTCCGCTGACGGAAGCTCCGGACTGGTGCCGAAGCCGGAAGCGGGGGAAGAGGAAAAGTTCCTCCGGGGTGACGGCGAGTGGGCAAGCCCTGCCGGGACGTACAGCCTGCCTCTGGCGGCAGACGGCACCCGGGGCGGCGTACAAATCGGGTACAGCCAGAACGGGAAGAATTACCCGGTGCAGCTTTCCGGGGAAAAGATGTTCGTGAATGTCCCGTGGACAGATCACTACGCATGGGATGATATTACCGGCAAACCGGAGACCGCTACCAGATGGGCGAAGTGGAGCGAGGTCACAAGCAAGCCCATTTTCAGCGGCGGTACGACTACCCTTGCATGGGGAACCACGCACACCATCGCCAATGTCGGCGGGAACGAGGTCAAACTGACCATGCCAGCAAACCCGAACACGGATCACTATGCGTGGTCGGACATCACGGGGAAACCGGCAACAGCTACAAGATGGCCTTCGTGGAGTGAGGTGACCGACAAGCCCACGAGCTTCTATACCCTGCCACTGGCGGCATCCGGTACCCGGGGAGGAGTCAAGATCGGCTACACCGCCAGCGACAAAAAGTACCCGGTTCAGCTGGACTCAAATGAGCGGGCTTACGTTGAGGTTCCGTGGACGGATAACGATCACCAGTACAGCGCAGGAACCGGGTTACAGCTTACTGACAGCGGAGCATTTCGGATTTATCTGCCACGTGTGAATGAGAATGCGAACGCACTGCCTGAAGGAAATGCGGTCAGAATCCGGGAGTATCAGCAGGGAGACGCAAACCTTCCAACAGGCGATGCGTGGTACCACGTTTTTGAGTTGAGATCACAAGATACCAAATACGGAACCCAGATTGCGTTTGGGATGACGCAAGATCGGGCATACTACAGAAAATACGCAGGAAGTACGTGGGGAAGCTGGCACTCGCTGATAAACACGGACACGTGGCGAGGCATCCAGAACAACCTGACAAGTGACTCAACCAGCGACAGTTTGAGCGCGGCACAGGGAAAAGCCCTTGCCACGGGGTCAGCCCGTGACAGCACGAAGCTCCCGCTTGCTGGCGGGACAATGACCGGAAAGATTTCCAGCTATGAAGACAGGATTCTTCAGTGGACGACAAACGATAACGATAACAACTCTTTCGGAACGAGCTGGTACGGCATCGGGAGATACACCCCGCAAGGCGATCACCAGTGGCTGTCCATAGCCAACTACTGGGGCATCAACTTAATAACTGGTCGGGGAGACAATTTGACACATAATGGAAACGTCATTCTTTCCGCTGGCAATTATGACAGCTATGCCGCTAAAAGGGTTGAAGCAGTCAAGAATATTACCAGAAGTGGGACAACCTTCACCGTGACAAGATGTGACGGGACGACATTCACATTTACCCAGCAGGACACAGATACGAACACTTGGAGACCGGTACAAAATAACCTGACCAGCGACAGCACTACGGACAGCCTGAGCGCGTATCAAGGGCAGATGCTTTCCAAGGGGTACGCCAGAGACAACCGGGTAGGGTATTTCAACCTTGCACCCGGCGATAGTCACACGTGCGAGATGAAAAATTCCAACGGCGCTTTTGTGATTTTCTGGCGAGTCGGCACGGCAAACTCCTACGGCATTAAAATCGGGGTCGGCACGAACATCGTGAACATGCAGAGCGCAGGAACAGACAATTGCTCCGTCAGCGTCAATAATGGCACGGTACGGATCACCAACAGCCACGCCAGCTCAAACCTGAGAGGTTTCATTCTGGCGAACAACTATCCGGGCGTAGCAACCGGGGACTAACGATTGGAGGGATTGACATGCTTGGGAAAACTTACTTCATGCACCGGGCAAAGCGGAAGGACGGCACGTGGGACAAGGGCATCGAGATCAAGGAAAGCCTTGATGCCGCAAAGCAGAGCCTACACGCCTATCTGGGGGCATACGCCTACGGCAAGGAACAGGGCACAGACTACGTTTGCTGTTCGATAACGGACTATGGCGGGAACCAGATCGGAGCGGCAGAGGTGTGGTGGAGCGATGCGGCAAGGGATGAGATCATCCACGACAACACGGAGGAAGAGGAACCGACAGAGACGGAAGGGGGCATTGAAAACACATGAAAAATAATGAAATCGCAATACACCTGCAAAAAGGCCGCTCTTCCACGACCGGGAGCCTGTATCAGTATGATTACGGGCAGAGACTGATCATCCACGGCGCGGCATTGCCGGAGACGTATGAGGTGCATTTTAGCAATGAGCAGCACGGCTCCAGCAAAACCATGCTGGGAGACAGCACGGGCGTTGATATCCCGGACGAATACCTGACCTCCGGTGAGAATATCCACGTGTGGGTATATCTGCATGACGGGGATGCAGACGGCGAGACGGAGTATCATGGCATTATCACCGTTATCAAACGGGCAAGGCCAACGGATCAGGAACCGACACCCGTCCAGCAGGGTGTTATAACGCAGGCAATCGCAGCCCTGAATTCCGCCGTCACCGAGGCTGAGGGCATCCGGGACGCGATCCCGGAGACGGTCAATGAGGCGCTGGCAGAGGCGAAGGAGTCAGGAGAGTTTGACGGGCCGCAGGGAATTCAGGGTGAGCGCGGGCCGCAGGGGCCGCAGGGGCCGCAGGGGCTGCAGGGAATTCATGGAGAAAAAGGAGAGAAGGGCGAAACTGGAGCTACCGGGCCGAAGGGCGATAAAGGCGAGCAGGGCATTCAGGGCGAGCAAGGGCCGAAGGGAGAAACCGGGGAACAGGGGCCGAAAGGTGAAACCGGAGCTACTGGCCCGAAGGGTGATAAGGGCGATCCAGGCGAGGTCACGCAGGCGGAATTTGATGAGCTTGCTGAGGACGTCTCTGATTTAAATGCTGCTTTGAACGGGTTTACTGAAGACGAAACTAAAGATTTTTTCAATGGGTTAAATTTATGGAATATTGACAACGGATATACAAATGGAGCAGTTCAACAAGACGGCACGATTAGCACAAGCGGAGCGTATGGCATTTATAAGACAGCGAAAATGCACCTTGCACCGGGGAAATATACGATCTATACGTTCAATTCTGCAAGTGCGACAAGTACGCAGACGCTTCGGATTATTACGGCAATATTTGATTCTTCAGGAATTGTTTATGATAATACGGCATCAATTACAAGCAAAACCATCACAGTATCAAATGTTTCTGAGGTATGGATTAGCATTGATGGTGATTATAAAGACTATTTGATGGTTGTATGTGGCGAAAATGTGATTACGCCATTCAAACCTTTTTTGTCAATTACTGGCATTACTGGCATTACTGACAAATATGATTCCGAAATAACAACAATAAAAAATAATATTGGCGATGTGACACAGCTTCTGAGGGAATGTACAGAAACCCCAATAACACTTGGTACTGCAACTCAAGGGGGTCTTACCGGAACTGTTGGGAATACAATCGCTACAATGGTAACATCAAACTATTATTATTATACAATTTCTATATCAGACACATCTGCACATTATAGGGTAAAAGTCGGCAAAGGAACATCATCATCTTATCAAAATTATGTATTTGTCTGTGATTCATCGGATAAAGTGCTTGCAGTATATGCACATCCCGGAACATCACAGGCATATGAAACTGTTAAATTTGCAGTACCTTCAAATGCATCAAAAATATATGCTCTATCTATCAAAGATCTATACACCAATGTTGAAGCAACAAGAATTGAATATGAATCAACAAACATTGTTGATGTAATCAATAAAATTTCGACATCAAATCTTGCAGGGAAGACACTTCTTGTATTCGGTGATAGTATCGCTTTTGGAAGTGGTAATGCTATTCCAAGTCCAATAACAGGCAGTTCATATACAGGGATTGGAGAAATTGTTGCAGGAAAGTATGGTATGAATTGCATAAAAAGGGCTGTTGGTGGTGCGACAGTTGCTATATATACCGGAAGTTCAAATAATATTGTTTCACAAGTTGATTATGCTATTCAACAGAGTTATGATCCAGATTATATTTTGATGGACGGATACACAAATGATATAGCACTTAACACTCTTGTAAAAGGTGATATTTCATCAGGGTATACAGGCGTGACTTATGACAAAAGCACATTCTGCGGGGCATGGGAATATATTATCTCTACGCTAAAGGCAAATTACCCGTCAGCAAAAATTGTATATTTCCTTCCGCACAATATGTCTACAAGAACAATTGCGCTACAGGAAGAATATACTGAACTAATAAAACAATTGTGCAGAAAATGGTCTGTCAAGATTGCAGACATATACGGAGAAAGCAATATGCTTACATGGCTCCAAGAATACATGGAATACACGGACAACGGGAGCGGCACAGCAGACGGAACACATCCAAACGGGGCGGGATATGAATTATTCTATCTTCCAATAATATCAAATTGTTTGCTAAATATATAATTAAGCAGTTAAAGGTGCAAACTGTTTATGATTAAAAACGGACTTTAAATCAGAGTTGGGGTTTCGGATCAATCATACGAAAGAGAGGTAACTAATCATGGGAGACGGCTACGAAGAAGTTAGCGGCGGGACGCACAATCCTGATGACAGCGGAAGCGACAGCGGCACGACAGAGACCGGCGGCGGCGAGGTGACCGGGGGTCAGACCGAAGGCGGCGGTAGCACGGAGGTCGGGGATTCCAGCGGCGGTACGACAGAGACCGGAAGCGGAGGAACCGGCGGCGGTCAGCAGACGATCATTGACGATATTGATACCGGGGCGGGGACATACCCCGCCACAGAGATGGAAGGCGACATCTCCCTGACAACCTTCTACAATGACGACATTGTGGACATTGATCTGAGCACCGGCACGGTGCACCGGAGCTATGTGAATCACGTCATCTGTGAGGGAGACTCAAGGATCAACCGGTACGGAGCGAGACTGTACCGGGGCGGAATTCCTTTTGACCTTGAGGATACGCAGGTGACGGGCTACTTTATCAGACCGGACGGGAACACCGTGGTTATTGACGGCGGGACGCTTGAGGGCGGAAATTTGGCGCTGGTGCGGCTCCCACAGGCTTGCTATGCGTACACCGGGAATTTCACGCTGGCGATCAAAATCCACAAGGGTAATTTTACCGGAACGGTGCGGATCGTGGACGGCACGGTGGTGGACACGACCACCGGCTCCGTGGTAGACCCCGGCAGGACGATCCCGGACATAGACGCCCTGCTGGCGGCGATGGCAGCAGCAGAGGCGGCGGGGGTATCCTACACCGGAGCGAACGGAGTACAGCTCACCGGGAATAAGTTCGAGCTGACGGATGAAGCGCTCCGGGCAATCCGGAGGATTACGCCGTTTAACCTTGCACCGGGGGAGCACATCACGCTGGCAACAAATTCGCCAACGGCGGGCTACTTCTTCGCCCCGTATCACTTCGGGACGGCATCCGTCAGCGGTATCAAATTCGGGCATATCGTGGACGCCACAACCGCGAGCATCATTGATCTGGTGCGAAACGGGGAGACCGACCCGCTGGAGATCACCTACGCGGACAGCGCATGGACGATCACCAATAACCACGCAGAGGTCAATGTTCGCGGCATCTGCATCCAGAACAACGTACCGATTACAAGGAGCTGATGAGAATGGATTGTGTTGCGTGGGCGGTGCTGATTTTTTTGGCGGGGCTTTTTCTGATGATACTGTGGTCGATGCTTGCGATTGGCGCACCGACCGATCTGGATGAGGAAGAGAGGTGTCTGAAAGCCGATGAAGAAAGGCGTAGACGAAAGAAACGCTGTAAGGAGGTGAAATCGTGAATTCGGCTGATTACGTGGATAAGCTGATTAAGGATTCGCTGTATGCCGGAAAGCCCTTGAGCGACACAGCATGGGAAGCGGCTCTTGCCTGTGTGGGCTGGGCGTACGTTTTCGGGGCGAGGGGTCAATACTGCACACCGGCGAACCGCAGAGTAAGATACTCGGATGAGCACCCGACCATTAAGACGGCCTGCAAGAATTTTGACGGTTCCGGTTCCTGTAAGGGGTGCAAGTGGTATCCGCAGGAAAAGCGTACTCGCTGTTTTGACTGCCGGGGATTTACCTATTGGATTCTGAAACAAGTCTACGGCTGGGAGCTGATCGGGGCGGGTGCTACAAGCCAGTGGAACAGAGAGGCAAATTGGAAAGCGAAGGGGCTGGTGAAAGACGGCATCCCCCAGGGCGTGATCGTGTGTCTATTCTACCACAAAAAGGGCAGCAGCACCGTGATGGCACACACGGGCCTGTACTACAACGGGGAGACCTGCGAATGCAGCAACGGCGTGCAGCACTTCACCAAGCTCAACGAAAAATGGACTCACTGGGCCATACCGGCCTGCGTGGACGGGGTGGTGCCGGAACCAACGCCGGTGCCAGATCCGGAGCTGGGGAGCGACAGGCCCACGCTGCGGAGGGGCAGTAAGGGCGAGGACGTGAAAGACCTCCAGCTGCGTCTGCACTGGAAGGGCTACGATCTGGGTTCATACGGTGTAGATGGCGACTACGGACGCGCCACGGAGGCAGCGGTGAAGGCCTTCCAGACGGACGCCGGACTGAAGGCAGACGGGATCTGCGGGCCGGACACCTGGCGGGCGCTGCTGGGCGAGGACAAGGGCGAGGACAAGCCGAAGACCTACACCGTGCGGATCACGGGCGTCAGCGAGGCAGAGAAGACCAGGCTGCTGGCGGAGTTTCCGGCGGCGACAGTTGAAAGGGAGTGAGACCAATGGAAACAATCACGGCAGCGCAATGGCAGACCTTCCTCCTGGTGGCGGCGGCGATCATCGGGGCGATCATCCTGGTGGGCAGCCTGGTCAAGACGGTGAAGGAATGGAAAAAGCCGCTGGACGACCTCGCCACCTGGAAGCGGGACGTGGACACAAAGCTCAGGAATGACAACGACCGCTTGAAGACCGTGGAGGACGGGAACAGGGTGATTTGCCGCGGAATCCTGGCGCTTCTGAGTCACGAGATCAACGGCAACTCCACGGACAAGCTGAAATCCTCCCAGCAGGAGATTACTGACTACCTGATCGAGCGGTAGGAGGCGGAGCAGATGAAGAAATGACGACCGTGCCGGAGAGTGAACCAGCCGCGGATGCGGCAGCAATAAACGTACAGCGCGGAAGCGCGGAAAGGAGTCACACATGGAGAAACAGGATTGGATCCGCAAACTGACGAGCCGGAAATTCTGGGTGGCGATGGCTGGATTTGTTTCGATGATTCTGCTGGCCTTCGGGGTCAGCGAAAGCACCGCCGCCCAGGTGAGCGCGATCATCATGGCAGGAGCCACCGTGGTGGCCTACATCGTCGGCGAGGGCCTGATCGACGCGGCAGGAGCAAAAGGCGCTCCGCTGATCTTCCCAGAGCCGGACGAACCGCCTGAAGAGGCTCCGGAAGAAGAGACGGAGAACGGGTGATCACGATGGAGAAAAACACGCAGGCCAGCCTTCCATACTTTGTGCATGAGGGCGAGATGGCCCGGATGGAGCGGGCAAACAGGCGCTGGTTCATTGCCTTCATGACGGTTTTGATAATGCTTTTCGCGACCAACCTCGGATGGGTGATTTACGAGATGCAGTACGAGACCTTCAGCTACGAGATCGTTCAGGATACCGGCAGCGGCGGAAGTAACACATACTCCGGGAACCATGTGCGCTTGATTGGAGGTGACTACGATGGCGAGACAGGTGATCCGGATCACGGTACGCAGGCGCGTTAATACCAGCAGCAGCCCAACAAAGCAGTGCCCCACCTGCGGAGGCACGGGCCGGGTGGTGAACCGCCACGGCGACAGGCAGGTGTCCGCCAAGTGATCCCGGACATCGGAAGGAGCGAGATCGAACGCCTGATCCACGAATGGATCATCGGCAGGAACGCGGAGCGGGATCGGGCCGTGCTGGCCCGGAGGCTCCTGGACGGAATCACCTACGAGCGGATCGCGGAGGAGTTCGATCTGAGCGTGCGGCAGGTTAAAACCCTGGTGTACAGGGGCCAGGAACGGATTTTCAGACACATCCCCGGGTAAAACCGGGGATTTTCTTATTTTCCCGATTTTGACGCTTGACAATACAATTTTAACATGGTACAATACCATCAGAACGAGGGGGCACGACCCCCGGATGAGGAGGACATCACGATGAAGATCACATTCGAAGCGGGCGAGGGCCGGAAGTTTCAGGGCGGAGTCAACTACATGATTTCCGATGATGGCAGCATTTACGCGGAGTGCCGGGTGCCGGAAGGCGCCAGCGATGATTACGGCTACCTGACCATGAAGGCCGCGATCCTGAAGCAGGCCGACGCGGAGAGCCTTGAGTTCTGGTACGATGGGCAGGAAGACATGCTGGAAGCGGACGCCAGCGCGGACTGCGAAGTGTACACAGAGATCGACTGAGACAGAGGAGGCCCCATGGATCTGAGCAAAATGATCCCGATCGCGGAGTACGCCGCGAGGATCGGGAAGGCGACCATCACGGTGGCGGACAAGTGCAGGCGGGGAACCCTCCCCGGAGCCGTGAAGGTCGGAAGGGATTGGTTCGTGCCGGAGGACGCGGAGTATCCGGACTACCGGATCAAGAGCGGCGACTACATCGGCAGAAGGAAGAAGCGCTGAGAGACGCTTGAGAGGAGACTGCGAAAAGCAGCCTCCTTTTTTTTGTGCTTTTTTGACCACGGGGCGGCTGAAGGATGCACGAAAGACGCACGGCAGGATCATCGCCCGGATGGCCGTCAGCGGGCAAAATGGAGCCAAAAGGAGGCGGTACGGATGAGAGACCTGATCAGGCGGCTGATCGATTGCGGGATGACCCGGGAGGTGGCGCTGTGCGTGATGCGGCAGATCCGGGACCCGAAGGAGCGGGAGCGCTACGTGGAGCAGGTGGAGGAAGAATGCCGTGAGCCGATGGAAGTACTTTAACAACAATCCTGCAGGCAGGCATGTCGGGGATTGCTCCGTGAGGGCTTTGTCTGTCGCGCTTGGGGTCGACTGGGAAACGGCCTACGCGCTGGCGGCTCTGAACGGGTACCTGATGAACGACGTGATCAGCGCGGACAGCGTATGGGGGTCCGTTCTCCGACAAAACGGATTTTACCGGCACGCAATCCCGAATTCGTGCCCGGACTGCTTTACCATTGGCGACTTCGCAGAAGAACATCCCCACGGCATATATGTCGTGGGGACTGGAACACACGTTGTCACAGTAAAAGACGGGGTGATCTGGGATAGCTGGGATAGCTCCGAAGAGATCCCGCAGTACTACTGGTCAAAGGAGGGCTAAGCATGCCGATAGCATTTCGCGATTTTCTTTGTTTCGACCGGAGCGAACAGAACGTCCGCCGTGGGCTTTCTCCCGGAATTTATTAACCGCGAATAGCGTCTGTAGGCTGTCTTGTATGGGAAGCCCAGATGAGTACATAAAGCCCGAAGGCACCAGACTTTTCCCTCGTATTCAACTTTGATGGTGTTCGTCTTGTTCTTCTGCTGATCATCGTTCGAGATCCATCGGCAGTTATCCGGAGAATACCCAAGGCTGTTATCGATACGGTCTATGGTCAGGTCATCTGAGTAACCATTTGCCATAGCCCAAACCAGGAAAGGCTCAAAGCTGGCGGCCCATTCATCACAGACGGTGATCCCCTTTTGGTAATAGGACTTCGCGGATTTGTCCTTGGGGTTAGAGCATCTTCGCTTCATGCTAATCCACTCATGGAAAAGCCTTGTTTTAGACATTCCATGCGTCTTGTTTATCCCCTTCTTCTTCTCACTGACGATGCATCCGCAGTTGGTGGATCGACCACTTACGAGGGATGCGCGGATCACGGATCTTTCCGTTCCGCAGGTACATCTGCAGATCCAGTAAGAATTGCGAGAATCGGGGTGCGGATCATCTTTCCGCAGAACAAGCCAATGACCGAAGGTCTTTCCAGAAATATCGAAGTCAGCCAAAATCGTCACCTCCCAAACGCTTTTATTATACCATGCTCCCCATAGTAAATCAAGGAGGTAAAAAGATGATCAACCAGTTTGGACAATTCATCCCGGACTATCCGGGCCAGCAATACTGGCAGGATCAGGCCTACATGAGGTACATCGGCCAGCAGCAGCACCAGCAAACAGCACAGCAGGCCCAGCCCATGCAGCAGGTTCAGCAGCAGCCAAGCAGCCGCATGGTGGAAGTTGTGCCAGCATCCTCAGAGCAGGCCGCGAAGGAGTTCCCGGTGCCGGCAGGCGCGACGCAGATGATCATCGGCAATGATGATTCCTTCATCGCGGTCAAGGCCGTGTCCATGACGGGCCAGATCACCTTCGACATCTACGACAAACGGCCACCGGCTCCACCGGAAAAACCCGTGGATCTGGGAGCATTTGTCACGCGGGATGAGCTGGAAAAGCGACTGGCCGAGCTGAAGAAAGAGGAGGTTCCGGAAGCATGAGCATCTTTGACAGTCTGGGCAACAGAGCCCAGCAGGGACAGCAGATGAACCCGCAGGCCATGCAGAACGAACTTGGAAGCATCAAGGCTGATCCTGGTAAGTATCTGAAGGGGCACGGGTTCAACATCCCGGCAGGCATGACGGATCCGAAGCAGATCACCCAGCATCTGCTTCGCACAGGGCAGGTTGGCTCGCCCAGGCTGCAGCAGGTCATGCGGATGCTGGGGCGGTGATTTTTACTTGATTCGCAAGATTGGAAAAGCCATTTCAGCGGTTGCAAACGTTGAAAATCAACGCTTTTCTTACTTGCCTGTAACTTGCTGAATCTGATTTCTTTCGTCGAGTGCGCATAGACGATTTGAAATAAATCTATCACGAAAGGAATCAAAAACAATGGCACTTACTGATGAAAACGGCGGAGTCGGCACCACGATGCTGGTTCAGCCGACTGGCTATGGCAACGGCGGCAGCGGCTTCTTCGGCGGGGACTGGGCCTGGATTATCCTGCTCCTGCTGATCGGCGGCAATGGATGGGGCTTCGGCGGCTTCGGCGGCGGCATGATGCCCTGGATGATGGGCGGAGCCATGAACGGCTTCGGCCTGGATTACCTGTACCCCTGGCTGAACAACAGCCAGCACATTTCCGATGGTTTCCGGGATCAGCAGCTTCAGACGTCCATCGCTGGCCTGCAGAACAGCGTGACCGCCGGATTCGGAGACGTGCAGCTTGGCATCGCTGGCATCAACCAGAACATCTGCCAGACCGGCAACGGAATCGCCGGAGCGATCCGGGATGGTTTCTACGCCGCGGAGACAGCGGCGAACGCCAGGCAGATGGCCAGCATGCAGCAGGATTTCGCCATGCAGTCTGCTCTGCAGAGCTGCTGCTGCGAAAACCGCGCAGGCCTTGCCGATCTGAAGTACACCGTGGCGACAGAGAACTGCGCCGACCGGACAGCGGCAGCCCAGAACACGCGCGACATCATCGACGCCCAGACCCGCGGCACCCAGGCGATCCTGGACAAGCTGTGCGCCCTGGAACTGGATGGCGTGAAGGGCCAGCTGGCTGCCGCACAGCGTGAGAACGTGGGCCTGCAGAACCAGCTGAACATGGCCACTCTCCGGGAAAGCCAGACCGCGCAGAATGCATTCATTCAGCGGGGCTTTGCCGACGAGGTGGACGCTTTGTACAACAGGCTCTCCAGCTGCCCCGTGCCCAGCACCCCCGTATATGGACGCACCCCGATTTTTACGTGCCCGCAGAACACTGCGGCCCCTGGCTGCGGATGCGGATGCGGCAACGGCGCGTTTTGACGGAGGTGTGAACCATGGCTGAGTATCTGGCGAATGCGATCCAGCAGGTTGCCTTGAACAACCCTGCGATCTTCACGGCCTCCATCCCCTGCCGCAACGGCTATGTCTACCACGAGGACGAGACGGGGATCTTTACTCTCTGTGGGAAAACTACCAACTGCTTCGCAAGATTCCAGGTCACATTCAATGGGAACGTGGCCCTGCCGGAAGGCGGCACGGCTGGCCCCATTGCGGTGGCTCTGGCGGTGAACGGTGAGCCCAGGCTGACAAGCCGGGCCATCGTCACCCCGGCGGCGGTTGAGGAGTTTTTCAATGTCACGTCTACGGCCATCATTACGGTGCCGAAGGGCTGCTGCTACTCGCTGTCGCTGCGGGCCGTGCCTGCATCCAGCGATCCTGCTGTGACCCCAGCGCCCGTGATTGAGCTGCAGAACTCAAACCTGACCATTGTCAGGGTAGCATGAGAGGAAGGAGGAAAACCATGGATTACACCAAGGATATGGAGCTGGCTTGCGAACTGCTCCATGAGCAGATTGGCGACCTGGTGCGCAAGGTCAAGAACAACGGGATGAGCACCGGCGATCTGGAAAAGCTGGATAAGCTCACCCACAGCCTCAAATCCGTCAAGGGCACCATGCAGATGGAGCAGGCCGAGGAAGATGGCTACAGCGGCATGTATCCCTACATGGGCTACGGGCGTGGATCCTATGAGAACGGCGGCAACAACATGACCGGTGGAAGCTATGCTCGCGGACGCGGACAGCGGCGCGACAGCATGGGCCGCTATTCCGGTGAGCGCGGCTATTCCCGCAATGAACTGAGCGACAAAATGCGCGAGCTGATGGAGGATGCTCCTGACGAGCGCACCCGCAGGGAGATCCAGCAGATGATTGACCGTCTGGACGGCTGACGGGGGTGCGGCCTGTGATCACAGAGAAGGATCTGCAGGAGGCCATAGCTGAGTGCATAGGCCAGCGCAACCCGAACGCCAGCACCGCGATCAAACTGGCCGCATTTTACACGATCAAACGGGAGCTTTTCGGGGAAGAAAAGAACGCCGATCCGCCCCCTGGGTACTCCTACGCGCCCCCGCCTGAGACCGATCCGCTGATCCGGATCGACAGCGACAGCGACTTCGCCCGCCTGATCGACGGGAGAACGCAGCGGGAAGTGTGGCCGCTGATGGACGAGATGATGGACACGATTCATGCGATCCACCCACGACTCTACAAGGCCGTGATGGACAGGCTCCGGTGAACCCGGAGCCTTTTTGCACGCGTGCAACCTTCTTGCTCGCATGTTGCAACCTTGTTGCAAGTTTTTTGATGAAAAGGCGAAAGAATGTGCGATTTTCAAAAATTTCCTATTGACAATGCAATTCTAAAATGGTATTATAATAGCGAACCGGGAAACCGGGGACGGGGGAAGTCAGGGACGGGTTCACGCCCAATAGCGTCCGAGTGATCCGATGGATACGGTAGGATGGCAGGAGGGAAAACCAAGCAGGTTACGACTTCAAAGCGAACCGGGAAAGCCCGGGCAAGCGACTTGGATAACATCACCGAGAAGCTTCCCCCACATTAAAACAGGAGGGCAAACACCATGACGAAGACTGAAGCGATCCGCAACACCGAATACACGGAGAACGACCTGATCAACCTGGCCCTGACGATGGCCGTGCAGCATTCCAGAGAGTGGAGGAACCAGAGCGACGACAGCGAAGCCTGGGAGCATTACGAAAACCTGATGAACGCCTTCGGTGCGATCCTCACCGAGCGCCAGAGCAACGAAGAAACCAAGCATTAAGAAGGAGGGCAAACACGATGACAACAGAGGTACAGAGCAAGTACCATTGGAATCCAGAAAGATATGAATGGGAAAGAATTGACAAGATTCAATATTACCGGGGGGTCGAGATTCAGACGATTAGGACTCATGATGATTCACACAAGCATTATCACAGAATATACAGAGTTGTTTTCCCGAACGGACATTCGTCTGATTTCACTATCAATAAGCGTCCCGGTGGTAACATCAAGGATTTAAAATGGTGGCTTGATTACAAAGCTGATCACGGCGAATCCATCTGACGCCGGCAGACGGGGCCTCCACCGGAGACCTCGTAGCCGCTGCCAGACAGCGGAGAAAGTGAGGGCAAACACATGACCATGAAGGAGAAGCTGAAGATCCATGATGAGATCGAGCGCGAGAATGCGCGGAAGCTGAAGGAATGGAAGGAGGGCAAGGCGGCATGACAGAATTGAAAGCGTGCCCATTCTGCGGAGGAACCGCAGAGATTGAGAAAGTCACACGTCATGTGACAGATAACTTGATCGTTGTTCGCTGCACCAGATGCAGAGCGTCAACAAAGACCTTCCATGAGAACAAGGCCGAGAATGCAGTTTCTGCATGGAACGATCGAGTTAAGTAACCGAAACCGGGCCGGGGCGGTATATCCCCGGCGTTTGGAGGTTCTTATGGAAATGCAGGTCAGCATGTTTGACATGCTGGATCAGTACGAGACGCCGGAGATCCCGCCGGAGGAGCAGAAAAGGGGGGTGAAAGGCTGGATCATTGAAGGATCGGGGATATTCCTTCGGGAGAATGGATTTGATCATGATTCCCGCGGTGTTTGCACGAGGCCGGTTGTGTTTGAACAGGATACGCGAAAGGACAAGGATGGCCGCTGGTGGCAGGCAGCACACACAACAAATGGGCCGCACGGTGGCTGGTATGGTGGAATGAAGCGCGTTTTCAGGTCCAGGCCGTCCTGGGCTGATTGCCTGCGTTATGCAAATGAAACACGCAGGAAGGGTGATCCTGACCTGGTGGAATATTATGAAATCATCGGCGATTGGGCAGGCACGAAGCGTGAATGGTAAGGAGGATATAGAATGACGATCAGAGAATTGATTCAGCAGGAGATCGATATTGATGTCTATGATGATGTATGCGAAGCTCTTGCAATTGCATTTTGTGGCCCACAGCCGCTGACGCCTGAAGGAGAGAAGGAATTCGCAGAGATCATGGATTATGAGCTCAGACTAAATCCGTGCTCCTATGGCGGGCTCCCGGCTATGATCCTGTGCATTGATGGCCTGGAAGACTGGGAGGATCGGTTGCGGAAAGCGAGGATCTTTTTTGAGAGCGCTGCCGGGTATTGCGATTGTGACACGTATGATCGGTTGTTTGGAAAGGATGGAGACGGGAATGCCTAAAAACTATAATTATCCCATCATGATCGGAAAGGACATGAAGACCGGCATTGTGGCTGGCCCTGGGAAGCGCGGCGGCGCGGATCTGTACATCGTATGGCTGAACAAGGTGCTGGAAAGCGGAGCTGAATTTGGCAAGGATGACATTGACAAGGTGAAAGCTGTGCTGCATTTCTGTGACCGCGAGAGTCTGAAGCGGACGATTGATGTGCTGACAACTGTACTGCTGAAGTGGGAGGAATGAGGATGAAAGAAAAGCTGTACCTTGCCTATGGATCAAACCTGAACAAGAAGCAGATGGCGTACCGGTGCCCGGATGCGGTGCCTGTTGGCGTTGGGCGTATTGACAATTATGAGCTCGTTTTCCGGCGTGGAGTTCTGACAATTGAACGGAAAGAAGGCGCGTTTGTTCCTGTCGGCTGTTGGCGGATCAGCGATGATGACGAGGTGCATCTGGATCGGTATGAGGGATATCCGAGGTTTTACTACAAGGAGGATTTCCTCATCAGCTGCGATGATGAAAAAACGCGGCGGTTCATGGCCTATATCATGCAGGATGGTTATCCGATCCAGCCACCGACCAATGAGTATCTGATTGTATGCCGGATCGGTTATAAAGATTTTGGCCTGGATCTTGATCCGCTGATGGCTGCGTATGAGCGCGCGAAATGGCCGGAGGATTCCACTACCGTTTATACTACCAAAGTTGGTCACAAATGATCTTTTTGATATGTTTTGGACATTGTTTCGTGCAAACAAAAGGGCCCGTGATTGTTTGAAATCACGGGCTTTCCTTATGCTCCCCAGGTAGGGCTCGAACCTACAACCCTTCGGTTAACAGGCGAAAAGTGGTACAATGTCCAACCATTTATTTTTCAACGGTTTCACATTGTCCAACCTGATCTCCACTACCATTCCCACTCTGAAACAGCTTTTTTTCGAGCTTTTCAGCCTCAGATTTCGACCTTGAATCCGGGGCATCATCGTAGATCCGGAGGATCATTTTTGCATCCTTGTGGCCCATCCAGCGGACGCAGGTCTTCAGCTCCACCCCATTGTCCCGGCACCATGTACAGAAGGAATAGCGCAGATCGTAGGGCACCACAGTAAAAGGAATCCATTCTGGCAGGGATCCACCCTCTGCCAGTATTTTTTTATGCTCGCGGGTTTTGCCATACCAGCGCCTGGATACACCATTGATGGCGGTTTCCATGGCGGAGACGTAGGAAGCCCAGACGGAGCGCCATGCGGTGACGGTTACCATCTCCCCACTGGCCCCGGTGATGATCAGGCCGTGCTTCCCATCCAGAGCACGCCGCAGCGGAGTGAAGAGCGGGATCACGCGGGCCGCGCGGTCGGTTTTTCCTTTACTGGTCACCTTGTACTGATTATAGTTTTCCAGATGGGCGAAGTCAATCAGCTTGATTTCGCCCTTTTCAAAATCCACAGACCGGTCAATATTCAGGGCCTTCATCTCCTGCGGCCGGATACCGGCATACAGCATGGCCATCACGGCTGCGTGGGCGCGGTGATCCGTGCAGAGGGTTTCGATCCAGGTCCGCTCCTGATCCGTGATGGCCCTGTGGCCGCCCTGCGTGCCCTTGTGGGGCTTCGCCGATTCCTGGCGGGCTGGATTGCGCTTCAGGTATCCGTCATCCACAGCCGCGTCAAAAATGGCACGGTACAGCTGGGCGGACCGCCTGATGTAGCTGTCTGACAGCCCCGCGAAGGAGGAGGAGTAGACTTCCCGGATATCGGAGGGCAGAATGTCCGTCAGATATTTCTCTCCAAGGGCATCGGTCAGTTTGCGGAGCTGGATCTTCGCCTCGTTTCGGGTGTGCGCTGCCGTGCCCGTTTTCGCACTCTTCAGATACTTTTCCGCATAATCCGACAGCTTCGGCCCGGTCAGCAGGCTGATCTCCCCGGATTTCTCCAGATCCTTGTAAGCCTCCCGCTGAGCCAGACAGTCCGCTTCGTCCAGGGAGTAAAACCATTGATTTTTATACCGACAGACGAAATAGCCGTCCGAGCGCCGTTTCAGGCGCTGTTTTTTCTGGCGCGGCATCAGACTTTTTCCTCAAACAGATATCCGCAGTCATTGCAATGGAAAGAATGCTTTTTCTTGCCGTTGAGAGCTCCGGCAGCCGCTCCGAGCGGGCCGAGAAGCGCGCCGCCGATCAGACCCTTTGTGATGGATACCTTCTTTTTTTCGGAAACTTCCTCAACATTCGTGCTCTTGCACTTCGGGCATTTCAGATAACGTCCCATGATCACACCTCCTTTCTACTGATCTTCTGCCTCTTCTATGGTTCTTTGGTTATAAAAATCGTCCTGATCCAGATGCGCCATTTCATGCCGGAAGGCCCGACGGCGGGCAGGCGGGGCCAGCTGGTCGTTGATATAGATATTTGGAAAGTTTTCACCGTCCCGCGTGAGCCGGACGGCCCCGTGGACATCCCCGGGGAGATCCAGCACCCGGCAGCAATACTCGCCTTCCAGCAGCATCAGAAATCCTCCTCCGGCTCCAGGGCCTTCAGCATGGCAGTGGCGGCCCGGATGTGCTCCGGGGACGCCTTGCGGGCGGCATCGAAGAGCAACCGCGCGTTCGGATCGCGGCGCAGCTGCTCCCGGATCGCCATGACGTCTTCATCTCCCTGATCCGTGGAGGATCGGCCCAGCAATTCGTCCGTGGAGACATCCAGCGCATCCGCAATCCGGGAGAGGGACTGCGCGCCGGGTTCCACCTTGCCCGCTTCATACTTCGCGATGGTCACCCGGTTCAGCGACGCAAGCTCTGCGAGCTGATCCTGGGTGAGGCCCCGCTTTTTCCGCAATTCAACAATCCGGCCACCGGTATCCACATAAGCCACAGCGCTCACCTCCAACGGTTTGTTTTTTCAAGTGTAGCATAAAAGGAACAAAAAGAAAATAGCAAAAAGGCAACAAAAGGGGTTGACATGGTGCAGCCATTATGCTACAATCGCATTGTAGCAATTTGGCAACGCCGAGACGGGAGGTGAAAAAAGGATGGAGAACAACCTGCGGACGCTGCGGAAGGCCCGAGGGCTGACGCAGATGAAGCTTGCGGAGAAGAGCGCAGTGCACCGGTCGGTGATTGCCCGCTTTGAGATCGGGCAGACCACGATGTCCGCCAAGAGCCTGATGAAAGTCGCGCGGGCGCTGGACGTGAGCACGGACGACATTCTGAGAGGAGGCCGGAGCCGTGGAGCGACTACTTGACGTCGCCGAGGTGATGGCGCACTACCACCTGAAGAGCCGCCAGACGGCCTACAAGCGGATGGACGCGATGGATACGCAGGTGCGCATCGGCGGGAAGAGACTGGTGCCCCAGGGCGCGGTGGAGCGGTACGACAGAGCGCACGAGACGCATCCGCCGGAGCTGATCCGGGCGGCGATGCGGCGGGCAAGAGAGACAGGAGGAAAAGGATGCGGTACGAGTTCGAGACGGAGCGGGATCTGCAGTGGGCAAAAATGCGGGTGAGCCGGGAATACGAGGCGATCCTGAGCGCGGCCCACGCGATCCGGAATCTGCGGAAGGCGATCTTGCAGATCGAGGAGACGGCCAAGGAGGCCGGGGACGGCGTGATGGCGGACAGGCTGCTTAGCCACGCGCAGAGCCTGCGGCATGAGCACGAGGCGATGGTGAGCGACCACAGGGACTTCATGCAGAACCTGGGGGATCTGGAAAAGAGCATTCAGGAGCACGAGAGGAGGGCAAACGATGACGGGAAGATGGGTGTACACCCCGGCAGTGAGGAAGGCGCCGGGACGGCGGACGACACTGGGCGAGCGGTGGCGGAGATGGCGGGCCATGAAGAAGGAGCCGATGCCGCGGGTGATGTTTTGTGACTGCTGGCCAGCGGTGTATCCGGGGAGGAAATAAAAAACCCTCCCGGCGCAGTAAGTCCGGGAGGGTGTGACTCAGAGGGCAAACACTGATCACGTGTTTATTGTACCACAGCCCGAAAGGGCAGCGCAAGCAAAAGGAGGAGAAAAAAATGAGCGAAGCGGTGCGGGAGATGCTGGACGAGGAAGAGGAAGAGCTGCTGGAGGAGGAGCCGACGATCCTGGACGACATGAGCGCGGAGATGGCGCTGAAGACGATCCGGGAGGCGCAGGACGAGTACGAGCGCATGGAGGCCTGGTACAAGACAAAACTGGAGCAGCTGAAGGAATGGCGAGACCGGAAGGTCGCCTGGGCGCAGAACGGCCTGAAGGGCTACTTCAGCCTGGTGCCCACGCATGATACAAAGACCCGGAAGACCTACGACCTGCCGGGGGCGACCCTGACGATGAGCAGGCAAGACGCCAAGTACGACGTGAAGGACGAGGAGCTGGTGCCCTGGCTGAAAATGAACCAACGCAGCGACCTGATCCGGGTGAAGGAAGAGGCCGAGTGGGGCAAGCTGAAGAAGGAACTTTCCTTCACGGTGAAGGACGGCAAGGTGGTCACCGAGGACGGGGAGATCATTCCCGGGGTTACAGCGACGGAGCGCGCGGACAAATTCACTGTAACCAGCGGCGGGAGGAACTTCACCCTGGAAGACGGCAAGCTGACCGTGACGGTCAAGAAATAAGGAGGAGGGAAAACACATGGAAAGCGGCATGATTTATAAACTGATCGGACAGGCCATCAGCAAGATCGGCGCGATCGGCAAGGACAAGATGAACGCGCAACAGGGCTTCAAATACCGGGGGATCGACCAGGTATACAACGCGCTGAACCCGGTGATGGCGGAACTGGGGATTTTCATCGCGCCGGAGGTGATCGACCAGAAGCGCGAGGAGCGGGTGACGCAGAAGGGCGCGATCCTGACCTACACCCTGCTGACGATGCGCTATACGGTGTACGCGCCGGACGG
>Ga0310694_10000569_pt1 | contig 47670 bp, 67 predicted proteins | sample 174DNAGHGhighgp2_FD_203884 | JGI IMG/M metagenome (GOLD analysis project Ga0310694, IMG submission 203884) | Sheep rumen microbial communities from Palmerston North, Manawatu-Wanganui, New Zealand - 1742 DNA GHGhigh gp2 (v2) (version 2) | ecosystem: Host-associated > Mammals > Digestive system... | reverse complement strand
TTTGGTATATCCTCAATTTGCTCTTTTTGGATATTTTAGTTCTAAAACTATTGTTTTAATTGTTTACATAATTAACTAAAGAACCTAGATATTAATGTATCATAACTACTGAAGTTAATAGTCACTGAGAAGTAGGTTAAATTATAAGTAGTTATTAATAGGTTTAACTAAATAACTGATTAAAATGAGTGACAGGTATTTAAATAAAGAATGGTATCCTGAATACCAGCTTCTAGAGAATAAAGTATTTCCTTCAGCACCACAAACTGATGATTATAAATATTATCAAGTGCTGTTTGATGGAAACAATTATTGGTGTTGGATTAAAATACGACAAAATACCAAATTAGTAGGACTATTATCAGTAGATGCTGATGGTCCTGAAAAAGCAGGGATATTGCCATTTCCCTGTAAAGCGTTTGATCTAAAAGAAAAAGATGAGGAAATTCTTTATCAATTTCTAAAGATTAATACTTGGGAACCTTCTGATTCAGATTGGGAAGAAGCTTCCTATTGCACAGATTTATACTAATACAAACTTAAAATATATTATTATTATGAAGTACAGTATAATTGCTGTAGTAATAATCTTTATCCTATTCTTAGTATTAGGTACTAAGGATAAGAACAGCTATTCTAATATAGAATGCTATGAAGACTATTACTATTTTAATAATCAGCTTAAAAAATACCCTGAAGGGAGTGACAGCTGGTGTGAAATTAAAAGTATTATAGACAGCGGATTCTTCAAAGACTCCGCTGGAGTAATACATGAGAGAGAAAATTTTGTAGAAATCCTAGAAAGTATTAACAATGAGTAGATTAAGAGTAAAAATAGTCCCTCAAGTTGAGGGAATATTTATAGTGATGCCCTTGGCATCCAGTAATAAGAATATTAACTCCAAGCTGTTTGATAAACAGTTTGGAACAGTTAAGTATTCAAAAAAAGGTCATTCTGGATATATAAAAGCAGATATTCAGAGTGAAAAGTCTTTTCATTATCTAGAGAAATGCAGATCATGAAAAGACTATTGTTCTTTATGTGTATCCTTGTAATACCTTTACAGGGGTACACAATAGAAAGAACTTCTTATTATTATGTAGTAAGAAGTGTAGCATATCCTATATATAAAGAAAATAATAATTTCTTTATATATATGACTTCTAATAAAGGGACATATAAGAAATATCTCCCTGAAAAGATTAAAAAACAAATAAAAAACAAAAAATAAAAAAATAAATTCTATGAATATTTTGGTTAATTTGCACACTAAGTGCAGAAAATTATTAATAAAGCTGTATATAAGTATAGCTTTAAATGTAATACTTCTTGCAGTTGTAGGAGGTTGTATCTATAATAGTTACATTCATTTGGATGATGTAACAATGGATAAAGACCAATTTTACAAGAATATAATATCTGAAGATGCAATAGCTATAGAATATGCAGCTGTTCGTATTAAGAGTAATGCTATTAAATATAAAGATAGCAGTATTCTTGAAGATTATTATATGTTCCTTAATTATTACAGGGATTTGCAACAAGTATGTAAGAAGTTAGACGTTATATATAATACCTCTGAATGGAGGTACTATAAAAACTATTATGGCATGTAGTTTTTTCGGTTTTTTAGTTTAACACTTTAGCAACAGCATCTGTGAAGACCCTGTTGCTTTTAACTTTAAAAATAATAAGAAATGAAAAAAAAAAATAATAGTATTAATAGTAGGACTATTGTCCTTAGTATCCTGCTCAGAGGATACTATTACTGCTGAAGATATGGAATATATCAAATGCAGAGAAACAAAGAGGTTAGAATCCTTATACTTGCCTAACATAAGTATATCAGTAAATGATATAAAAACAGATGGTGATAATAGAGCTATATTATATACCTCTTGGCATGTTTTTATAGATACTGAGAAAGTATATTTCTTTTCAGTATCTAGTACTTTTGTAATACCTTTGTATATATCTAATATCAGATATAAAAGAGGTAAATTAGTTTATGATGCAGATTATAAAAGAGCTATTAGTGATTTCACTACAAGAGTAGAAAGATTTAAATCATACTATAAAATAGAATAAATATATAAAAATTATGCAAAAATTAAATGTATTATTAGCATTACGGGAAAAACTTGCTAACCGTTATGCTCAAATGGTAGGGGATTATACCTCATTTTTTAAGAATAAGCAAGGAGCATTCCAAGGAGTTTTAAAGACTCATAGCCCTTTGGATGGTTATCAACCTGATGCTTCTAAGATAGCAAATGAGAAGGTTGTAACTACAGTAAATGAAAAGATGGATTGGTTCATCAAAGAAGCATTGGAGTATTTCAATACTGCTCTTGCAATTGAAGCATCTAATGGTGAGGGAGCTCCTAATGTTACTCTTGTTTTTGAAGGAAAAGAATATGGTCCATTCCCTGCAACAGTGCTTCTTAGATTGAGAGGTATTGTGGAATCTGAGAAATTCTCTCAGATGCTTGGAGTTATTCCTGTAAGAGAGGAAACCAAAGTGTGGGTTCCATCAACTGATGAAGATTATGTCAAACGTGGTAACATCTATGAAACTGAAAGACAGGAAGGTGAAACCAGAACAACAGAAACTCATCAAGAGATTCTAAAGGACCCTAATTTAGACCCTCAGCATCTTCCTTCAAATTATAGAGCAATCACCACTGATATAAAGAAAACTGTAAAAACAGGAGATTACACAGTTCAATTCTTCTCTGGTGAGTGGACTCACCAACAAAGAGCGAATTTGTTGAAGAGAAGGTCTTCTCTTATTGATGCTATTAACATAGCATTACAAAAAGTTAATGATAGAGAAGCTGTTGAATGTAATATTGATGATCTATTTAAACATCTTATCTATGGATAATAAGATTTTTATTATTGATTGGGAAAATGATTTAGTTGGAGGTTTTGATGGTAAAACTTTAAATCAATGTTTTAATACTGATAAAAAGTTATTATGTTGGAGTCTTCAACATACTATGGAATTGAAAGGTGTATCTTCATTAGAAATTCAATTTCTTAAATCTCATAAAGAACTAAATGAATTAAGAAAGAAGAATAATATTGAAAAGAAACCTCTTTTCGATGAATATTTAGAAAAAATAAAATAATTGACCGTAGCTTTAGATTCACTTTTATTAGCTTAACAAAATCCCAGATAATAAGCATTAATGTCGTGGTCAAAAGCATTAGAATGGTTGATTACACTGTATTACTTATCCTATAGTATCATAGCTAATTCATGAAAGTTCGATTCTTTCTGCCCCCTCTAATAAAACAAAATCATTCGGGGGCATAATATAATGGTTAATATAATTAGTTTAGTAAAAGCATTAGCCTAAAGGGATATAATGTAATACAATTCTGAGGTTAGCAAGACGGATTTGTCCCTAATCTCAGAGAGAGTAGCTCAATTGGTAGAGCAGCAGATTCTTAATCTGTATGTTGGTGGTTCAAGTCCATCCTCTCTCGCAATTTTATATAGGAAGTTATGCTAATTGGTAAAGCAGTTCAGTATTCTGGGAACTGAATGTTTGGTAGTTCAAATCTACCACTTCCTACAATGTTTAATATTAAGTTACCAAAAAGTAGGATTTAACATAATCAAAAGTCCTATTTAAACACTCCTATAAAAGTTTAAATTATACAACAGTAGCCCTTGTGAAAGTCCTACTGTTTTTCTTATTATGTATTAACTTTTTAAATATAAAATATATGAATGATAAATTTTTAGCAGATTTCTTGAATAAGTTAAAATCCCAGAACTCTAATCAGGTCACAATTCAAATCCCAGAAGGGTATGAAATTGACAAAGAAAAAACTAATTTCGATGAAAATGAGTTATGTGTTAAATTCAAAAAGAAAAAAGACCCAAAATTCAGAGGTTCTGAGACTCCTATATCAGGTTTTTACATAAGTAACTCTTCAGATATTTTCTCAGTTAATGGTTGTGAAAGTAACAGTGAAGATCAAAACATCTTTTTTACTAAAAAGCAAGCTAAGTCTGCTTTAGCAATGGCACAAATTAGTAGAATTATGGCTTACGACAAAAGATTTGGAGGTGCTATAACTGATGCAGAGTGGAAAAATGAGTATCTAAAGAAATATGTTATCACAAGATATGAGGATCAATTGAGTGTGTACAGTTGTTATACAAGGTATCAATTCTTAGCTTTCCACACTAAGGAGCAGGAAGAATTGTTCCTTAAAGAAAACGTAGATTTAGTTAAACAATATTTAATGCTTTAATTATAAATTAATATGAAAAAAGTAACAATTTTATTATCAGAATCTTATGTTCAAGATTACTTGGACAATGCTCTTAAAGTGGACAATGCTATTAAAAATACTGACAATCCTGAGAATGAAAACATAGGTAAAGATGTTTTTATGAAAATGGTTCAGCATCTGAGTATGGTATCCTTGAAGAACTTCTTAGAAGATAAAGAAGAAGTTTGTTTAGATCCATCCAAAATTACAAACTCCAAAGGTGCTGATCTTGCAAATCATCTTATTGTAGATGCCGCAGGTCTTATATTGGAAGGAACAGCTATTGTCAATCATGAAAATAACTACAAAACAAGAATGGTTGCTGAATATCAGCAGCTTAAAGGAAGAAGGAATAAATTATATAATATGCTTCAAAAGTGGGATGAAGGCAAATTAGATTTTACTCCTTCATGTCCTAGGGAGTTGTTGCAGAAACAGCTTGATGTTATGGATGATTACTTAGGTATTCTCATTGACAGAGCTGTTATAGAAAAAGTAGATTTAGATGCTTAAAGAAGAACTTGTAAAGCAGATAATGGATTCAAAGAGTAAGAATATACTCCTTGAATTTGCTACTGGTACAGGTAAGACTAAAATAGCATTGGATAAATGCCATCAGTTATGGAATAAGGATAAATCTATTCTGATAGTAGTACCTAGGAATGTACTTAAAGAAAATTGGGAAAAGGAAATATCTCTATGGGGATATGCAACAATGCTTTCAAATATTGAAATAATTACTTATACTACCTTTATTAAAGGTAATCATACAGGTGATATTATTATATTTGATGAAGCTCACCATCTTTCTGAGAAGTGCCTTGATGTTGCCTATGTACTCCGATATGAAAATGCTATTCTATTATCAGCTTCTGTTTCAAGGAATAAAAGAGCTGAATTATGTGAAGTATTTCACCCTGAAATATTCTTTTTAGGTTTAAAGAAAGCTATATCTAATAATATTCTTCCTGATCCTAAAGTATATCTCATTGAAATGCATTTGGATAATAAGGTAAAATCAGAGCTTATAGTTAAAAATGCTTCAAAATCTTTTACTATCAAGCTTGATTTTAAAGACAGATTTAAAAAATATCCTAACAATAGAGTTGAAATATCCTGTACTCAAAAAGAATATTACAGCTATCTTGAATCTCTTACTCAATATTACAGTCAGTTTAAATATACACAGTATGGACTTACTAAATATCTAAGGACAGCAGGCGACAGGACTAAGTACCTGTCCCATATAAAAGAGCCTTATATTCTTCATATTCTTGATGTACTCAAAGAAGAAAGAACTCTTACATTCTGTAAAGATATAGCACAGACTGAAATACTTGGTAAAAATGCTGTGAATAGTAAGAATAAAAATTCAGAGGAGATTTTAAACAAGTTTAATAATGGTGAAATAAACCATATCACAACTTGTAATATGCTTGATGAAGGCTGTAATTTAACTGATTGTAAATATGGAATTTATGCTTTTTTGAACTCTTCTGAAAAGATGATTATACAAAAAACAGGAAGATTACTGAGACATAGTTCCCCAGTACTCATAATTCCTTATTTTGCACATACAAGAGAAGAAGAGCTTGTTCAGAAAATGTGTGAAAATTATAACAACATAATAAAATTGAAAGCAAATGATTTTTAAGTTAGATTTAAAAAAACCGTTATTCAATCATAATGGCGGAAAAACAAGCTGTGTCTGTGAGTACACAGTAAGTATGAAACAATTATATATCCCTTTAGGATACATAAGAAAGAGACTTGGCATTGATTTCAAATATAATGTCAAAGAGGAAACACTTCATTGGGTTATCTATAGTATGGCATCTTATAATGAAGGAGATACACTTATTAAAGGATACGGTGAAAGACTTTCCCTATCTAAAAACAGAAAAAGAGCAAGACAGATATTTCTGAGATTATTAACTATAATACAGGATTATCTCAGAAAAAGTGAAGCTGCTGTATCTTATGATTTAGCCAAAGCTATGGGAAAATTAGCAAAGAGTGAGGAATATCATAAAAAATTATTGGATGAGCCTACTGCACTTTGATACTCTTGCCTGCAAGAAGAATGACACTAAAGTAGGTGTTGCATTAGTTCTTGCAGGTATATCTTTAGGGTATCCTGTAAAGCAGCAGCACTACAAGGAAGCACTTGAGAAAGGCTATATCAAGTGTAAATTTTCAGAAAGTGGTGAAGTTGAAGATATATGGATTACAGAAGAAGGAAGATCCTTATTTTCAAAAATAGCTAAAGATTTCAACCATACTGATGATGAATGGTATATGAAAACTGTTGAAGGTATGAGGGAATGTTATCCTGCAGGAGCTAAAAAAGACAAATATGGTAGAAAAACTCCATATCAATGGAGAGGTAATACCAAGAATAATGCTCAAAGGTTGAAAAGTATCCTTCAGGAAAATGGCTATAAACCTTCAGATGAACTTTCTGAAAAATGTATAAATGCAACTAAAAGATATGTGGAATCTTTTCATGAAGATTTCTTATATATGAATCTTCTTGAATATTTCATATATAAACAGGTTGATGGTAAAAAGAGCCAACTCATTTCCTATCTTGAAAATGAGAGTGATGATGAAGATGATAGTTTAGAATGCCCATTAATGAGAAATTAAATCTTACACTTGTTGAAGAAACCATTAATTTTCTTGAAAAAAGAAGAGACAACCTTCTTAACGGAGGTATAAATTCCATACCAACACCTTTCTCTAAATTTGCTCAGGATTTTGTGGGTCTTGAACCTAGTACTTATTATCTATGCACCTCTTATACTAAAGGAGGTAAAACACAGTTTATCAGTAATTTACTGTTTGAAGCTTTATTATACTGCTATGAACATGAGATTATGACAGGTGTTTCTGTTAAGATATTGTACTTCAATCTTGAGGAAACTAAGCAGAGAATCATGACAAGATTATTTTCATGGTATCTTGCTAAAAAGAGAGGTATTAGAAAAAGTCCTTCAGATTTAAGGAGTTCAAGAAATGATGCCCCTATTTCAGAAGAAGTTCTTAATCTGCTTAAAGATGAAGAAGCTTCAAAGTTTCTTAAATATTGTGAAGAGCATATCATATTCTCATCAGAAGCAAATCCTACAGGAATATATAAATTCTGTAAGAAATATGCTGAAGAGCATGGAGTTGTACATCAGACACCTTATAAAAGAAAGAATGCATTAGGTGAAATAGAGGAAGGTATGACTTTTGACAGTTATACTCCTGATAATCCTAATGAATTTGTATTTGTAGTAATAGACACTATAAATATGGTGGAATCTGAAAGAGGTTACTCTAAAAGGGAAACTCTTGCTAAACTGAGTGAATATTGTGCCAAATATCTAAGAAATTATTATGGTCAAAGCCCTATTGTCATACAACAGCAGAATACTGATAATGCCAATATTGAAAGCATCAAATTAAACAGAACCAGACCTTCAGCTGAAAGCGTTGGTGATTGTAAGAATACAAAGAATGATGCCAATATAGCATTTGGATTATATAGTCCTTATAAATTCGGTATTGAAGACTATTTTAAGTATGATATAAGGAAACTTAAAGACCATTATAGATTATTGGAAGTACTGATTAACAGGGATGGTGAATTAGGAGGTACTATAAGTCTGTTCTTTGATGGTGCTACCTGTATTTGGAAAGAATTGCCACCACCTACTGATAAAGTAAAAATGGCAGAAATTTATAACATAGTTGAAAATTTATGATTTTACCAACTGAAAGAAGAAAAATTGAAAAACATAATCCAAAGCTGATTGTGTTATATGGGAAACCCAAAAGTGGAAAAAGTTCTATAATGGCTGCCCTTGATAATAATCTTATCATGGACTTGGAAGATGGTTATAGAGCTTTAAGTGTGATGAGTATTGATTTAAAGAAAGTAGCTGATTTCTTTGAAGCTGAAAAAGCTTTGAAAGAGAAGATGGCTGCTGATGGTAAAAAACCATACAAATATATAACTATAGATAATGCCACCAGATTGGAGGAAATGTCTATAAGTTATGCAAACCATCTTTATAGAACCACTACTCCTATGGGAGCATCATGGGGTCTTAAAAAAGATTCCAAAGGTAATTCAGTACCTGACCCAAGTGCTGATGTAAGATTACTTCCAAATGGTGCTGGATGGCTTTATGTGAGAAAAGCAGTAAGAAAACTTGTAGAATTATTTGTTCCTTATTGTGAAACTCTGATACTTGTAGCTCATGTTAAAGATAAGCAGATTAGAAAAGATGGTGAAGAAATGTCAGAGATGAGTGTGGATTTGGCTAAATTTTACTGGTCCGCAGCTTAGTAATAAGCTGATGAAAATTCCGTATATGCTGGGAGTTCCTAAAGTTTCTGCTACCAAAGAGTAAAAATGCAGAAAATGTAACAATGGATAATCAGCAGGTGTGAGTTATTTTTTAACTAAAACCTCAACGACTATAAGGGAATATCCAGAAATGGATAAAGATATAGTCTAACCCCAAACAAAAACAAAAGAATATGGGAATAACAACAAAAAGAATCATTTGTAAGCAATGTGGTAAAGTCACTAAAAATGAAGGGCACGGACTTTGTGGGAAACATTATAAACAACTTATGAAGTACGGCAGATGTCTTGATTCAAATCAAAGGACACAAGGAGACCCTAATGAATATGAAATTAAAGGTCATATTGTAGAAGTACAGACTTATGACCATTTAGGAAACCCTACATATAAATTTACTGTTAGTATTGAAGATATAAATCTAATAGTTAATTATGTATGGTCTGCAAAGAAGAAATCCAATGGTGTATATATTGTAAATGATAAACTTGGATATATTCACAATCAGATTCTTCCTAATAGAAGAGGTTACACTGTTGACCATATAGACAGAAACCCTCTTAATAACACAAGGGATAATCTAAGATATGCAGATTCCACATTGCAAAACTTTAATCAGAAGAAAAAAGATACTCAATTTGATGTAAAAGGTATAGACTTTCACTTTAAAAAGAATAAAAACAAAGGTTTGTACTATGCTTATATCAAAATAGGAAAAAAGAGATTTATCAGTTATGGTATGAACACTTATGAAGAGGCTGTTTATGCCAGATTCTTAATGGAGCAAATGGCTCCGTATAAGTCTGTAAATGAAAATATCTCAAAACATATTTGTAAGTTATCTGATGAAGTTAAATCCCCTATTCTTAATTGGTTTATAAATAGATTTAAAAATCGGGTATTAAATGGGTAAGACTGGGGATATTATCTGTGGTGAAGCTGATGCCATAGGTTATATTTACAGAGAAGGCAGGAACACTTATATCTCCTTTGAAGGAGGTGATAATGTACTTAGAGAAGCAAGGCCTCTTCATCTTAGAGGTAAGAAATTCTGTGTTATCACTTCAGATGAGAATAATGAATTGAAATTCAATTTAAATGAAGTATTTATATGAAAACAATTAACAAAAAGGTTGTAAAAGAAGTAGAAGTTACTAAGTATGCAGCTGCTGATGGTAAAGAATTTGACTTCAAAAAGGAATGTTTAGATTATGAAAGTGAAAACTTAAACAAAATCATCAGAGACATATTATCCAATGGAGTTAAATTACATAGCTTGGAAGACAGTATTAGAAGAACTTTAAGTTCTCTTACAAAACATCCTGAGTATGATCATCTTGTTTACAAGGTAAATGAAGAAGCATCAGTATGGGGATTAGGTAAAAAAGGTAGTATTCTCCTTATTGAAAAGGATGATGATGGAATCATTCTTCAGAATATTACAGGAATTGCCAATGCAGCAAAAGAATTGGAAAAAACACTTACTATCAAATAATAATAATTAAAAACAATCAAACATGAGTGCTAAATTATCTAAATTTTTTGGGGCTACAGTTAAAAGAACTGCTATGAACATGGCTCCAATGTTGAAAGCTAAGGAAACATTAATTTCTAAAATGGCTAAAATGAAGGATGAACTTGAAAAAATCTACAAAAGTCTTGAAGAAATGGATGCTCCCATCAAGACTGTAACTGGAGGATATGGTGTTGAAGACCTTATCAAAAGAGAGGATGGTAAATGGGTATTGAAATACCCTGATACTATAGTACCTCCTACTGTAGAAGAATGTACACACTGTAATCCAGCTTGTGATGAATCAGGTTGTAATGTTGCATCACCTGATACTGACTCCGAAAATCAAAATGTAGAGCAAAGCAATTCAGAACAAGAGGAAGCGTTCAATGATTCATTTAATCTATAATAATTTTTAATAATGGCATTTAGTAAAGGTATCAGCAACACAGCAAGTTTTGCTAAAATGTTAGGATTCTGCGATGTTAAAGTAGTTGCATTGAATCCTAATGCTAAACAAATCAAAGAGCTCACAGGAAAGGAATATGAAGAGAATCCTGAGTATCTTGGAGAAGTTGAGAGAAATGATAAGACTGTCAAAGTAATGAGATTCAGTTTCTATCTTCAACCAGAAGTTAAATTCTGGAACAGAATAACTGTTCTTAACATGTTTGTGGAAAACAACATTGAAATGTCTAAAGATGGTAAGAAATGCCGTGTAATAGACAAATATGGTAGAAACAAATGGGTTGAAGTTGAAGTTGTTAAAGCTAAGCAGCCTATTGAAAGAATTGATAAGGATTACAGACCTGCTTTAAGAGGTGAGGTTGAATTAACTAATTTCCTTAGAGCATATCTTTGTATCAGTTCTCCTGAAAAGTATGTTCAGGATGAAAATAAATGGGTTCTTAAATCTGACAATGAACTGAAAGAATGTGAATCTCAGTTCACAATGGAAGACTGGGGTAAGGTATTCAAGAATGACATCAGCCCTATTAATGAAGTTTTAGCTTATCAGCCAAATGCTTCTGTTAAAGTTCTGATGTATGTAAAATGCACTAAGGACGGTGCTCTTTATCAGGCTGTATATGATAAAGATTTCTTAAAGAAGAATTCTAAGGAGTCTTCCTTTGAAAGATTTAAGAAAACCATTACAAATGAGCAGAAAAATGGTTATGGTACTAACAATATTTATGAGTTTGGACCTGCCAGAATTGTAGAAGATATAGCTCCTACAAGTGTCTCTGAGACAACTACTGAGAATGATCCTTTTGCTGATACTGCAGAAGATGATATTTCAGCAGATGAAGATGAATTACCTTTCGGATAATATAGTATATGTTTTCAAGAGGATATGATTGTAGAAATATAGACCAGCTTAAAGCTGTTTTTTATTATTTAGGTATTCGTAAGATACCCTGCTTAATTTCATCCCCTCTTAGAAAAGACAACCATCCTTCGTTTACATTGTTTATGAAGGATGGTACTATATTTTGGAAGGATATGGCTACAGGTGATAGAGGTACTCTCGTTTATCTTATGTCTTTATTATGGAATTGTACAGTTTTACAAGCAACTGACAGAATTAACAAAGAGCTTTCAAATCATGAAGCACAAGCTGTTCTTTTAGGAAATTCTGTCAAATCCTGCTATGTCAGAAAATCTGAAGATACTGTTTTCTCTTTTAAAACAAGAGATTGGAATAGTAAAGATGAGGAATACTGGAGAAACTATGGTGTAAGTCTGAAGTTTCTCAAAATGGCTGGAGTATATCCTATAATTTATTATTTCTACGGTAAGCAGGCTTTTAAAGCTGATACATTAGCTTATGTTTTCATAGAAAGAAAAGAAGGTAAATTAAGTTATAAACTCTATCAACCTAAAAGCCAGTATGTCAAATGGAGAAGTACTATGAAGGATGGAGTTATAAGCTTATGGAATAAAATCCCTCATGAGGGGGATTTGCTTGTTATATGTTCTTCTCTTAAAGATTCTCTATGTTTATGGAATAATCTAGGGATTCCTAGTATAAATCTTCAAGGGGAAGGTTACAATATTAATGAAAAACCTCTTCAACAATTGAAAGAAAGATTCAAAAATATTGTTATATTATATGACAATGATGAAGCAGGTATCAAAGATGCTGTTAAACTTTCAGAACATACAGGCTTTCCATATATAAAACTACCTTATTTTAAAGGTGGTAAAGATGTATCTGACCTTTTCAAATGTGAAGGACAACCTATGTTTAATGCAATAATAGGGTCTTTATTCAGACCTTATATCTTTAATTATTAACTTTTTAAAATTTAAAATTATGGCTATACACACTATTTTCGATGCTAGAACTCAATCAATGAAGACTTTGGAAACTAATGCTACAACTCTTGGAGAGTTGAAAGAAGCATTAAGCAGTAAATTAGGTATCGACACTTCAGGATGTTCCATCCAAGAAGGATTGACTAAGACTGAGTTACTTAGTGATGATACTTTGCTTCCTACTCAAGTGCAGTTCAATGGTCAGGTTACTGACAATCTTGTATTCCGAATTTCAGTAGTAAAAGGTAAGATTGAATCAGGATGGTATGATGAATCAGATGGTGATGAAATTGATGATTTGCAAAGAACTCTTACCAGAATTGAAAATAAGCAGGAAGAAATTCTGGCATTGTTGAAAGGTGAGAAAATAAAAGAATCACCTTACAGTGTTGATGAAGTAAATGATATGTTTAACAATCTTTAATTAAATAAAGGAGGGGATTATTCCTCTCCTTTTTTTCTTTATTTGGCATGAATATAAAAGAATTAGCTGAAGAATATCTTCGTTATCTAAAACCTTTTTATAATGCTTTCAAGGATTATTATGGAGAGGACAGAGTTGATCTTGTCTTACCACTTAAACCTAGTGAACTTTATGAAATGTATAGTACTCTAAGTCATAATGAGTATTATAACACAGTTAATTTCGTAACTACGCCTTATATAATAATACATTTTCCTCATGTAAGAGTAAGCAATGAAAACGGTGTAAGCACTAAACTTCAAAATGTTTACATTAAATTAAATGTAAGTCCTATAGGAATGGTTTCTAAAATGACATTACTTACAACTTCTCTTACAAAAGGACAACTGAAAGCAGGATATATGCATTCTCATGCACAAAGAATACCACGTGATTCTAACGGTGTTTTTCGATTTACTTGGAGAAGCTGCTGTTTAGGAAATGGACCTTTAGCAAGAATGATTAACAGCAGAGTAAATATTAATAATATCTCAACTTCTGAAAAAGCTTATATTTATTATCAGGCTCTAGCTTATGAAATTGACAGATGGACCCAGGTGGAATCTTTGCATGGAGGTCCTTATGTAGGGATAGCAGAAACTTTTTCCGACACAAATTCTAATAACAGAATATCTCCATCAGTAAAGTTTCCAACAAATCTTGCTAAAGAAATCTTTTTGAAGTTTTTGGATAAAGTAGAAGCTGATGATAAACTGAGGTGCAAATATCCTATACTTGATACAGGATATACACCTGTTGAAATGCACAGTATTCTAAGTAATATTATAAAGGAAACAGCTGATGAGGAAACAATGTTCTTCCTTATAAGATCCCGTCTTATGATACTTGGAAGATATGAAGATACTATTTTCAAAGAGTATGATGGAGATCTTAATGAAGGAGGTATAAATATTCTCTCAGAGCCTTTATTCAAATTTAAGGGTAAGGATGTTTATTTAGAGGTAACAGACACTTATACAGTGGATATTAAATCTTATACATATCTTTTACACCCTGATGTATATAATTCATTTAGATCCAAGTTAATTACATTACTAAATTTTAGTGTATATGGTAATAAACACAGAAATGCAAATGCAAACCAGTCCTCAGAGCTTTCTGGAGAAAGCGGTATCACTGCAAATCAGTGATAATTTAGAGTCTAAAATAAGACTTTTATGTAATAGATTTCCACATAATGAATGGAGTGGAACTCTATTTTACATAAAATTAGATAATGGTATCTATGAAGCATTGGATTTATGCCTTATGGATATAGGTTCTGCAGGATTTACCTCTTATGATGAATCCCCTGATATATTAGATTATAGAATACAACATCCAGAATTACTTGTTGATGGTGTCTTTGAAGGTCTGATACATTCTCATAATTCAATGGCAGCTTTCTTTAGCAGCACTGATGAAGCCACTATTGTAAGGTTAGGTACTAATACTAATCATTTTATATCCCTTATTGTTAATAATGCAGGTTCTTATGTAGCTAAAATGTCTAATAAAAGAATTTATAAATTATTTGATTTGGATAATAATGATATGGATATATCCAACAGTATTACAACATTTGCACCTTGTATTATAGATAAGAATATTGTAGAACCTTCCACTGATAAAGACCTTATAGCAAAAATAGACAAACTTGAAGCTATAAGACTTAAAGAAGAGGAAGAAGAAAGAATCAGACTCAATAGATTCAATCCTTATTATAATTCCTGGGATTTATTATCAGGTCATTATAATCCTCACGGATTATTAGACATGGAAGAAGAGGATAATGATATTGCAGAAGATGCAGTAAATGTATCTGACAAAGACCTTATTGAAGTAATGGCTTTCTGTATGAGTTTCAATGCTCATAGCAGTATTCTTAATAAAAAGCAGTATGATATTATACACTCAAAGCAGAGAGAACTGTTGAATTTCCTAAGAGCCAAAGACCCAGTGTATAAAGGAATTAAAGATAAGGATTATTATTCTCTATATGATACTATTACAGAAGACTTCGTAAGTACTCTTACAAATCCTGTATTAGACAGAATGTTGGAACTTTTAAAGAAATTCCCTAATTGTAAATCAAAGATGATTATGGAAGGATATATAGAAGATAAGAAACAATGGCAATATTAAAAACAATTTAAAATGGAAAAATGGTATAAAATTATAACTGCGGATACACAGCCTGAAAGTTCTGTAGTAAGTCAGATTCAGAATCATGGTACTTATAACAAAGATTTACATACAGGTGCAAGAATTATAGTTGCCTATAGCCTTGCTTTAAATTCTATAGGAAAATCATTAAATACTAATTATCATATTTCACCTTTTACAGGAAATCGTCTGTTACTTCCATGTTCTGTAACCCCAGGTCTGTTAGCTAATGTATGGAGCACTTTACCTAAAGATGCCTCTTTGTTTGCTAACAGTACTGTTGAAGAAGAAGAGGATTTTCTTAAACTTACAGGGCTTACATTAACTCAATTCAGGTCCTTTATTACAGAAAATACTCAAGTGGAATCTTTTCATTCCAGATTTTCAGGTGCTATATGGATGCCAGTTGAAGAAGATATAACTGTTATTGGTGCAGGTGGAATAGGCTCTCACTTGATATTCCAATTATCAAGATTATCTCCTAGAAGTATGTGTGTATATGATCCAGATACAATTGAGCCTGCTAACAGAAGTGGTCAGTTATACAGTGGAAGGGATAGGATATCAAAGGTTAGTGCTATAAGGAACTTTGTACAGCAATATTCAGATTTCTTTAATATGACTTCTTTCTTCAGGCCTTTTACACAGGCAGAAACACTTAATTCAATTGTATTTACAGGTCTTGATAATATGAATGCAAGAAGAGAAGTCTTTGAAAAATGGAAAACTCTTAATGACGGTATTCTTATAGATGGAAGACTTGCTGCTGAAACTTTCCAAGTTTATTGTATCAGAGGTAATGATGAAAAAGCTAAGGAAAAATACAGTAAAGAAGCCTTATTTTCTTCAGAGGAAGCTGCTCCTACAATATGTTCTTATAAACAGACTACTCATGTGGCTTCTATGATTGCTTCAGTTATGGTATCTTTATTTACTAATTATCTGAGTAATAAGAAATATAATGTCGAAGTAAGAGATGTTCCTTATTTTACTGAAATTTCCATCTCAGAACTTAAAATGATTGTAGAACAATGACTTTAGCAAATATATTAAATGTTTTTACAGGTGTACTCAGTTGTTCAAATGGAGGCTGTTATAAGATAACAGATAATGGTTTCGTTCAAAGTTTTATTGGATATAATAATCCTTCATTCTACAGTGAGTTTTTTAAAAGTTTCTTTCCAAAATGGAATCCATTTCAAACAACTAGTAAAAGACCTACACAGTTTTTATCACGTTTAGTTGAAGGTTTTGGCATAGAATTTCCTGATATTGAAGGTGTTTATTCACTTCGTTCCAGTAATTCCCATACTTATCTTGTAAAAAACACTGATAAAACACTTCAAATCCTATATAGTATAGACCGAAATACAAAAGATGCTTATTTATCAAAGGATATTTTCAATATTTTGAAAACTCCTAAGATATTAATGGATTTCTTTGTAAAGCAACTTTTATCAAGGCTTCTTTGTGTGTGTAACAGTCTTACTTTCATAGAAGAGAAAGAATGTAAAATGGTCAATTCTTTAGCAATGAGTGCTTGGAATAATATTATTCCTCCTTATTATATAGGACAGGCTAAGACCTATTTAACAGAAACGAATTTAAATCCAGACAATGATGTACTCCAAGTACTTAAATTCTAGTAGTGAATATGACAATATTCAGTTTAAATCAAAACTTGAAGTAAGAATTTATAAGGCATTGAAAACATATTTTAAGGATGTGAAGTATGAAAACCATAAGTATGAATTACTTCCTCCTGTAAGATGTTTCAATGTGCCTTTTTATAACAGGATAGGTAAAACTTTCAAACAGGATAGTCGCATATTACAGAGTATTACATATACTCCTGACTTCAGCTTCTTTTTTAATAATATTCTTGTCCTTGTTGAGGCTAAAGGTAAGGAGAATGATGTATTTCCATATAAAAGACAGTTATTTAGAAGACTATTGGAGGAGAGTACTGAACCTGTTATTTATTTTGAAGTAAGAACTGTAAGGGAAGTACACATGTTATATAAAGTACTTCAAGGAGAATCAGAAGATACTTTTAGACTTAGAGTTCTTATAGGCAGAGAAATAGGTTCTCTGTTTAATAAATACAATAAGATGCTTGAAAACCATGACTGGCAAGGGCTTGAAAAGCTTTTAAAAAAAGCAGCTGTAACTAATGAAGAGGTGTACAACCTCTTAGAAAAATTTATGAAGAATGAAGCAACTCATTGATATTAGCTGGCAGGTTTCTGAAGAAGAATATAGGAGAGATACAGCTCTCTCCTATAGTCTGCTTGCTAAATTTGAAAGAGAAGGATTTTCATCATTACCACATCTTTTTGATAAGGTTGAAACACCTTCACTTACATTTGGAAGTGCTGTAGATGCTTTAATTACAGGAGGAGAAGAGGAATTTAATTCAAAATTCAAGGTAATAACAATGCCTGAATGTCCTCCTGCAATTCAGAAAGCATCCAATATGCTGTTTGAACAATATAAAGAAAGCTCTATTACAAAAATAGATAATGATACCATTCTTAATGTTCTTAATAGTATAGAGTACCAGAAAAATTGGAAAGATGAAACCAGAGTTAAAGTATTTAAGGAGAAAGCAGACAGCTATTATACTTATTTATCAATCTCTGAAGGTAAGACTATTCTGTCAAGTGATACTTATGAAGATGTAGATAAAGCAGTATGTGCTTTAAGGGATTTTGGAAGCCCTTCATATAAATATTTTCAGGTAGATTCTCCTTATGATAGTGTTAAAAGATATTATCAGCTTAAATTCAAAGCTTCTTTTGATAATATTGATTACCGCTGTATGGCAGATTTACTATATGTAGATTATGACAATAAAGTAATCATACCTGTAGATTTGAAAACATCAGGGCATTATGAATGGGAATTTGAAAAAAGCTTTATCCAATGGATGTATTTTATACAGGCAAGATTATATTGGAGAATAATAAGAGCTGCTATGGATAAAGATGATTATTTCAAAGATTTTACTTTGGAAGATTACAGATTCATAGTCATAAACAGGTATTCTGTAAAACCTCTTGTATGGAGATTTCCTTATACTACATATTATGGAACACTTACAGACAGTAAAGGTAATTTATACAGAGATCCTTTTGAAATAGGTAAAGAACTTAGTTATTATTTAACTCATAATTCAGTATTGCCAGAATTAAGGCTTGGTATTGAAGAAACTATTATTAACGAAATTAAACCTTATGAAATTAAAAATTAAAGTAAAAGTATTTAAAAGCGGAGAACTCCCTAAAATAATAAGTAAAGGAGACTGGATTGATCTTAAAGCTGCAGAAACAGTAAAACTTACACCCCCAACACTTGATAAAGACGGTAATATAGTTGTTACAGATTTTAAAGTGAATCTAGGTGTTGCAATGAAACTGCCTGATGGTTTTGAAGCTATAATAAATGACAGAAGCTCAACTTATTTAAGCTGGGGTATCATAATGAGTAACCTGCAAGGTGTTATTGATAATGCCTATTCAGGAGATGATGATGAATGGAAATTTGTAGGTATCACTTTAGGTAAGAAAAGGGATACTATTAAAAAGGGGGATAGAATATGCCAATTTAGAATACAATTGTCACAGAAAGCTACTATGTGGCAGAAGTTAAAATGGTTATTCTCAAGTGGCATTGAGTTTGAACAAGAGAAACACTTGTCTGCAATATCAAGAGGAGGTTTCGGTATAACAGGAACTAATTAATGTATCAGAAATTAAAAGATTCAGAAGTTACACATCCTGTTAAAACAGGTAATAATGTTAAAACAGTTACTTTGAATTTTCATATTCTTGAGAAAGGTAACTACAGTATAATTACAACTCAATACAAGGGTAGTACATATAATATACTTTTGGATACAGGTGCTGGTAAATCTGTATTTAATAAAAATTATTTAGATTTCTTTGAAAAAAGTTATACTGGTTCCGATGCTCTTATCACAGGGGCTACTGGTGAGAAAGTAAAAGCTGAATATTATTGGATTGAAGTTCCTATATGTGATGAAGCTCCTTTTACAATAAGCCTTGTGAGTGATAGGGAAGTTATATTCAAACATCTTAAGGATGAATATAATCTTGATGTATGCATGGTATTAGGTAACAGCTTTCTTAAAGAAACCAGTGCTGTCATAGATTATATGGCTAAAACTATAACTTTTAACATACCTATATAATATGATATATTTTGTAACCAATAATTTAGAATTGTTTACACCTGTTTCATATAAACTTATGTCTGTTGAAGACTCTCTGGCTGCTATGAGCAGCTGGAGAGTTATTCAATTTGATACTGAAACTGATGGAATAGATCCTCATATATGTAATTTATTATGCGCTCAATTTGGTAATGATAAAGCTGATATGAGGATAGTTGTAGATTGTAAGACAGTAGATATAAGGTTATATAAAGAACTTATTGAATCAAAATTTTTAATTGGTCAAAATCTGAAATTTGATTTGCAATTTCTATATAATTATGGTATAATACCTTTGAATGTGTATGATACTATGATTGTTGAACAATTACTGCATTTAGGATACCCTGCAGGTGTTATATCTTATTCTCTTAAAGAAATAGCATGGAGAAGACTTCATATAAACATTGATAAAACAGTCAGAGGTGAGATTATATGGAGAGGTCTTGACACTAAAACTATTCTTTATGCAGCAGGTGATGTTACTTATTTGGAAAAAATAATGGCTTCACAAGTTGCTGAATGTAAAAGTAAACAATGTTTAAAAGGAGCTGAAATTGAATGTAAATTTACTCCTGTAATAGCTTATCTTGAATGGTGTGGCATACATCTTGACCAAAATAAGTGGAAAGCAAAGATGAAGTCTGACCAAGAAAATCTTAATAAAGCTAAGGATGCACTAAATCAATGGGTTATAAGAGCAGCAGGCAGGACAGGAAAAACACTTGGTCCTCAAAGAGAGATGTATGCACCTGTAAATGGAGATGGTACTGGAGGTTACAAAATCTATGAAAAATTAAATGATTTTGTATATGTTGATACACAGGGAGATTTATTTACTGGCTACAACCTTGAACCTCAGGTAAGTATTAACTGGGCTTCTTCACAGCAAGTGGTTAAGGTAGCTAAGATTCTAGGCTTCAATGTTAATATTAAGGATAAGAAAACAGGTGAAGAGAAGGAAAGTGTTCTTGAAAAACATTTAGCAGCCCAAAAAGGTATTGATGATGAGTTTCTGAAACTTTACTTTAATTACCAAGAGTATTTTAAGGTTGTAACTTCCTTTGGTCAAGGTCATTTAAATGCTATTAATCCTAAAACAGATAGAATACATACTGTTTTTAAACAATTAGGTGCAGCATCGGGTAGAATGTCTTGTGGTAGTCAGCAACCTAATGTTGATTTAGCTAAAATTAATAAAGTCTCTCCAAAAGAATGTACGTATCCTAATATCCAACAATTACCTGCAGATGAAGAAACTAGAAGCTCTTTTACTGCTCCTGATGGATATGAATGGTGTAGTTGTGACTATAGTGCTTAAGTAAAATGATTAATTAGTATAAATAAAATATTTATAAGCTTGTATGTTCCAATTATTCTGTATTAAATTTGCAATACAAAAATTAAGACAATATGAAATTTAGTATTGAAAAAGAACAGAGTATTATTAGTGATTATCAAGCAGGATTAAATACTGTAGAAATTGCTAAGATATGAAACACTTACATGTTCAGTGCCACTGTCAGAAGTGATTTAATTGCTGCTTGGCTTGAAGAACATGGAAATTTCCATAATAAATCTTATGAATGTGATATTTATACCCCATTAACACCACATATTCTGCGAGGAATATTTGATGGTGATGGGTATTGGCATACAACTAATAATGGACATACTATGGCTTGGGGAATATGTGGAAGGTCAGAAGTATTTCTACAAAAAATAAAAGAGTATCTTTTATCAGTAGGAATACAATCATACCTGTGTAAATCTCTAAGACCGAACAATAGATATTTATACTATCTTGAAGTGTCAAAAATTTTAGATATAGTTCGTATTGCCAATTTAATGTATAATGAAGCTCATATTTACCTGATGCGTAAATATGAAAAAGGGCACCTCTTTGCAGAAATGCTTAGAGAAAAATGCGCGAAATTCAAGGAAGGAGATGCTTCCTCTAACCCTGAGCCAAGCTGTAATAGTGTTGGTCATCTTATAAATAAAAAGAATGGTCAGTATATTATGGAAGGTGCAGAGACTATAATGCGCTACCTAAACACACCTATGTGTGCATGGTAAAGGGATAGTCCACCCCTAAATCGGGGTGCTAGAAAGTCGCTTGGGAGCAGATATTTATAATGAAAAAGCAATGCTTGATGAGTTTCTAAAAGGTTCTGGAGATATGCACTCTTTATGTGCTTATATGGTATATAAAGATGAAATACCACGAAATATTTCTATCAGAGACATTAAAAAAATGTATCCTCATTTAAGGAAAGCGGTAAAACCAATTGAATTCAGTCAGCAATTTGGAGGTTCAGAATATGCTATACAGGGTTCAATGGGATGTTCTTTACAAGAAGCTCGTGCTTTTAAGGAAGCTTATGACACTGGATTTCCAGGAATTGCTGCTTTTAAGAAAAAAGGCTCGGAATTAGTAAGAAAAAAGGGCTGTGTTTTAATGTGTAAATACAGCGGACACAAAATGTATTGGTGGGACCATAAAAAATGGTTAGAAGTTCAAAAATCATTTACTTTTGAATTCTGGGAGCAATATAAAACTATAAAAGAACAATGGGAAAAAAGTGCTCCACATAACTTTTGGGAACAAAAACCTGATATTCTTACCAAAGTATCTCAGCATTTTAAAGCAGCAGCTAAATGGGATAGAATGGCTTTGAATGCCCCCACACAGGGTAGTGGTAGTGTATTATTGAAAATAGCAGCTACTGACTTCTTTGTATGGATTATAAAAAATGGCTACTTTAAAAAAGTGGAATTATCTGCTTTAGTCCATGATGAAATTAATACTATATATCCTAAAGAATTGCATGATATAGTTCCTGCTAAACTTAAAGAGTGCATGGAAAAAGCAGCTGCTCTTATTTGTACTAAACTTCCTATTCCAGCAGAAGCAAGTGTTGGAGACCATTGGATTCATTAATGACTATTTTAAATACATCATATATGGATACATCAAAATATACAAAAATATCGAACTTTGAAGACTTTGAAGCAATACTTCAGAAGAATATTACAGAATTTTGCATTGCATATGGTTTTGTAAAAAGCTCTAAGTATATTAAGAAAACTAAGAGAGGTAATTATTACATTTACCATTACATAGATGGCACTGAAGAAATAGTCACCAAAAAGAAATTAGAAAAATCCAGTATAGGAAAAGCTATTGAAACAGGATGCTTTTATGCATCTGTTGATTAAAAGCAAAATTTAGAAACATGTTTTACTCGTTTTAATTTAATATTTATTTAGTTATTAATTCCAGACTGAAAGCTTGTGAAAGTAAGTAGGTCTTTTTATTTAAAAATAGAAAGATGTGTAAGAATACTTATAAAGTCACTATTAAAGAGGTACTTTCAAAAGATGTTGAAATACAGGCTTCTGATGTTTCAGAAGCTTTGAATATAGCTATTGAAATGTATAAGAAAAGTGAGATTGTTTTATCTGCAGATGATTTTGAAGGTAAAGCTGAAGTAACAGCTATTAAAAAAGTAGAATGTCAAATATAAAAATTATGCCTAGAAAAGAAGCAAAACTTAATTCAAGTACTGTTAAGATTATGAATCTTATAGTACCTAAAACTTTGCAGACTGAAGAAGTCAGAGAGTTTATAACTCAGTGTGTAAGTATGATTCAGCTTTATGCTAAAAAGAATCATGATTATGGAAACTCTTTCAATCAAGGTATGAGTACTATTGGAATGATGTATGGCTTAGGTAGAATCTATGATAAGATTAACAGAGCTATAAACATTACAAGAGTAAAAGCTGAAGTCGAAGATGAGACCATTAAAGATACTGTAAAAGACTTAGCCTGCTACAGTACAATGTTACTTTCTTATATGCATAGTAATGCAAGAAAAGAATTATTAAAAATCAAAAATAGAAAATCAAATTCTATTGAAGATACTTTATAGTAGTTATTAATTATTACAAATTATGGGACAAATAGCTTTAATATGTGTTGCTATATTCTGTTTAAGTATAGCTGCTATGTCTTTCACGGAAAACAGCTGGTCTAAGTATTATCCAAGCAATCATAAATTAGGTTTGTTATTATTAGCTTTACATGGTATATGTAAAATAATATGCTGGTTTTCAATATTTGCTTTTCTGGTTGTTATGTTTAAAATGATCTGGTATAATGTCTGATAAAGCAATATGTACTAACACTCAGTGTGTTAAAAAAGATTCATGTTTCAGATTTCATCTACAAAATGAGATTTCCAAAAAGGATCATTATTCAGTAATTGTTACACAGGGTAAATGTAAAAATTGCCCTGTGTATATAAAGAAAAATAAGTAATAGCAAAAAGAAATAAAAAATTAGGTATAATATAACTAAAACAATTGAAAAGATATGAAATATAAATATATAATTGAAATAGCTCAAGGCTCTAATGCCGTTGATCTAAATGTCAATGAGAATCAGTATAAACAAACAAAGGACTTATTTAAGACAATAGATTATGATGAAACCATATCAAAAAAAGGTGATTGTATAACTCGTACTCTATTTGTTCAACAGAATGATTTCGCTGAGATATGGAAAAAAGTCCTGGTTGATATAACAACATTAGATACAATAATTAAAAATAAATAAACATCATGGAAAAGAATTATAAAACAATACCTTTCGACGTTAATAGAATTAATGAAGAAGGAGTAAGAGTAGTGACAAGAAACGGTCTTAGTGTAAGAGTAATTTGTGTTGATAAAAAAACAGATTCAGAAGTTTCATTTAATCCAATTGTTGCTCTTATATCATATAAGAGCGGAGAGGGTACTCCTTATGAATCAGTGCAATCATATAGCCTAAAAGGAACTATTCTCGATAATATAAATAGTGATAAGGACCTTCTTCTTCAAGTTCCTGTAAAAACCCGTAGAATGACTAATCAAGAACTTGTTTGGTGGTTAAGAGATTGTTCAGAAGAACATAGAGAATGGAAATGTACATCCACCGTTTATGTTAATTATTACATCTCATATATTGAAAAAGATGCAAATAAAGAATGTGAAAAAGATATTTTAATCCGTAGAAATGGTGGTAAGTGGGAAGAGCCTCTAATTGAAATTGAATAATAAAGAAGAATTATGAAAACTAAATTATTAAAGAAGTTAAGGAAATTAGCTAAAGAAGCTATAACTATAAATTGTGAAGTATTTAGAAATGATACTAAATATCTTATATATAAAAATGGATATTGTCTTGTCAAACTTAATTCAATATGTGAAGCGATAAATTTTGTGAATAAAAAGAGACGAGAACATATTCTTTTCCTAATTGATAATATGAGAGAAGAAAAATTAAATAAAGAATTAAGTAAGATATGAACCCAGATTTTGATTTTTACGATACTGAAGCGTGCCAACAATCAGCAGTATACGATGGTGCAGAATACTATGCTGAATCCTATACAATAGAAGATAGAAAAGATTATATAGATGCAAAAGGTCGGTGCTTCAAAAAAGAAGATATTGGTAAATATGTTATCGTTCAAAATTCAAGGCATAATAAAAAAGTAATGCCTATTATGTACTTGGTTGATAGACGTATCACTAAGAGATGGTGGTGGTCTCCCGATTCTCATTATGCAATGATATTTGACGATAAATCCTCAGCTGAACGTATGTTAAGCAAATATAAATATAACAAAGTAAGATACATAAAAATTCAATCTTGGAGGGCTGAACAAGAATGGTTTAATAAATGTTATGGAGAGGAATGAAATCAACTAAGAATCCTAAAGAATTTATAAAGAAAGTACTAAAGGAGTGGGAATCAATCTTTGAAGGAATTAAATTAAAGTATGCTTATGATAAAGACTCAGAGTACCATATAATTGAAGTGGAACCAGAAAGCATAAGACGAAATAATAAAGACTATATGGCTAAAGAACTTCAATTATATATGGATTTTGCTGATGCATTTGAGAATGAAAATATTTTAATATGTAATCCGTCAGATGCAAACAACATGAGTAATATATTATTTAATAAATAAAAGATACTTTTGTTAAAAACTAAAAAATAATAAAAATGAGTAAATCATTTTGTAGTGGATGCAGATATTGGATATATATTCAAGCATCAGAAAACAATGGCAAAGGCTTTCATTATTGCGACATATTTGACAAATGGGAGTTAAAATGGAGAAAACTATGGTGTAACGGTAAAGTAAAGGAGATATGATAATTCAAATAATCATAGGTGTAATATTGGCAATAACAATATATTTATTAGGATATGTTCGTGGTGCATACAAAGCTAGTGACAAAAATATGAAAGCTTATATAAAGTTTAAAAAATGTCAAGGTATGAATTGGAAGGATATGTCAGAAGAAATATTGAAGATATTTAAAATAAGAGATACATTATAAATAAAGAATAAACAACTTTATATAATTAGAGATTACAAGAAAATAATACTCATTTATTGTTGAAATATATTATGGATTTAATTTATATAACTGCTGAAAGGTATCCAGATCTCAATAAGAAAATGACTTTTGGTAAATACAAAGGATGTACTATTGAAGAAGTATTATATCACCATCCTTCTTATATAGTATGGTGTATTAATAATGTCAGATTTTTCAAAATAAACGAAGAGCTTGAAAATGAAATTATAAAACGATATGAAGATGATAGAAGCAATAAATATGGATGTTGTTATGGTGATTCTGACGCTGATGATTATGGATTCTCACCAGCCTATATAGATGGCGATTGGTTGTATTAATAAGATCACTAATTAATAATTAAAAATAGCAATCATGGTAGAAAAGTTAATTATAAGAGATAATAATAATACGCCATTTTATTATTTGAGTGAACTATTCTCTAATGGAACAGAATTTAATTTCAGAGAAGGAGTTAATATTATAGTAGGCAAGAATGGCAGTGGCAAATCGACTATCATAAATTTGTTGAAGGCATATCTATTGGTTGATTATTATAACTGTGGAGTCGGTATATTTAATAACCGCATCAATAAAATATTACAACCTATAGTTGAAGATGGTAATGTTAAATATAGATTACTTGACGGTGCTGAAGTATATGCTGATTATGACTTAAATACATTTTGTTTATCTAGTATAGAGGAAAAATCCCATGATCAAAATATTGAAACTGCAAATGACATGTCTTTATTAATGGAATCATACAGTTCTTCTACAGGAGAAAAGCTTTTATCCAATATTAGCTATCTTTTCAATTCAATGTTCAGTAAAGAAGCTCATCTTAAGTTTGACTACAAGTCAATAATAGAGAAATATAAGGACTATGAGGACTATATCTTATCTCATAGAGTTGACAGCAAGAAAACTTGGACAATTCTTATGGATGAGCCTGATAGAAATCTTGATATCGAAAACATAAATCAGATCAAGACAATATTGTCCCACAAGAAAAAGAATGCTCAAGTAATTGCTGTTATTCATAATCCTCTTTTAATATATAGTCTGTCAAATGTCAAACATATAAACTGGATAGAACTTAATCAGCATTATATAGATAGTGTTAAGAAAGAAATTAATAAATTAGTAAAGTGAACAAGAAATAGTTATGAAAGTAAAGGAACTCGTAGATAAACTATCAAAACTAGATGATAATGTCGAAGTCAACATAATGATGATTATATGAGTTTCTTTAAAGAACATCCAGAATATAATGATAAAGATTGGGATTGGGGATTTGATGAGTGTTGGGTGTTTGCAAACTATTTCTATGAACTTGGAATTAAAGAAGCAGAAAAAAGATTAAACTATGAATAAAGAAGACAAAGATTTAGTATTTAAAGACCTCTCTATAAGATTACCATATCATGTTCGTGTAAAGGTTTGGTTTAAAGATGGTACAACAGAAGAAGGACCATTAGATTTAGAAGATAATTATGGTGATGTTTTAAGGGATGCCTTTTATTATCATGAAATTGCTGATATTAAACCCTATCTTAGACTTCCTTCAGATTTAAGAAAAGAAGAAATAGATGAGTTATTCAGAATCCTTAATATAAGTGAGGATAAAGAAAATTGGATTAAAATAAATGATTGTACAGGAATTAAATTCATACTTCCTGATGGTATTTGTGCTGAAGATTTAATTAAAGCCTATGATTACCTCAATTCTATACATATAGATTATAGAGGGTTAATTGAAAACGATTTAGCAAAATCAGTTAAAAAAGAATTTTATGAGTAATGAAGATAAAGAATTATTTTTGAAAGACCTTTGTGCAAGATTACCTTATCATCTTTTAGGTAGAGATGTATTTGGTAAAACCAGAGAAATGAAAGTTATATATCCAACAGGAACAATTATTGCACAAGAAATTGATGGAGAAAACTGTAGTTCTTGTGGATTTATACCATATCTTCGTCCAATGTCAAGTATGACCGATGAAGAAAAGGAAGAGTTAAACTGTTTGTGCTACCACAATATTGGTGTGCAGGACAATATGCTACAAGGATATTTATGTGGTTGCGAAATAAATGATGTTATTGATTGGCTTAATACCCACCATTTTGACTATCGAGGTTTGATTTTGAAAGGTTTAGCCTTAAAAGCACCAGAAGGAATGTATGCTTTAAATGATTAAAAATGAGTAGAAGCCGTAAAAAAAGTCTGTGCAGGAAAGGAGATTTAATGTTTGAGTGCTATGCAGACAATCAAATTGATGCTTGCTATGAACTGATATTGAAGTTGTATGAATTAAATATATTGTAATTATGAATAAAATTATAAGGAAGACACAAATAAGTATGACAAACGAAGAAAAAGCAAATGAGTTATTGCAGTCTTCTGAATTTCCGTACACCAAAGCTCAATGTGAGGCTGTATTCAATCTGTTGATGCAAATGGCTGAATGGAAGGATGAGCAATATAAAACAGCTTATGTAGTCACAAGATGCGAAGAACATAGTGACTATGTTGAGAAAGTGTTTTTTGACAGTAAGGCTGCTGACAATTATTGTTCGCAGTATAGTAATAACCCCGAATGTTACACAAGGGATGTAACTAAAATAAATGTCAATTAAACAAATAATATATATTGCTGAGAGAACTGTCGATAAGATAGTTCTTTCAGCTAAGACAAAGAGATTATGAGGCGATTTATAACAACTATTCTATTTTTCACGTTGCTTGCATTAATGACGTGCAACGCATTCGAGACACACTTTATGAGTGTTGATTTTGAAAAGATGCAATTAATATACAGAGATAAAGTATATGAGCTTGTCGAAATTAGAAACAGAATAAAACATCATCACAGAGAAATAACATATCTTTGTATTGATGAAAATTGCAAGTCAGTAGTCTTCCGTTTGTTCTTCATTGACGGAGGTGAGTATATGAAATTACAAAAGTATAACAGTAAAAAATAGTGAAATATGATTGGAAATTTGATACTTTGGATAAAGGAACATTTTAGACAGATGTTCTGCATTCACGAATACAGAGAACGTGATTTGCCAGCTAACATGAGTTTTAGATATTGCAAGAAATGCGGAAAAGTTAAAAAGCCATAAGTAAAGAAATAAAAATGAGCGACATGGATAGTAAAAATATTATTACAGAAAGTCTGTTGGAAAAGAATGGCTTTGAATTTAGCCATGAAAGATGTGAAGGTTTTGAGTGTTACTCACTTATAAAGTTTAAGGGTAATGTTGATATAGATTTGATGCATTATGAAAATCCTAACACTGATTGGCTATTGACAATTATGTTTAATGAACGTGAAGAAGAACTTGTTAAAGTCATCTCTACAGTTAATGAGTTACAACAATGTTTGGATATTATGGGTATTGAACTTAAAATAAAAGTGTGAAAAGAATGTAAACAACTGTAATTGTTTTAGTAAATGGATATGGAAAAAATATGAAAGTATTTGCAAGTAAAAGAAGTGGTAACTATAGTGGTGGACTTATAGTAGTAGCCGCTAATAATAAATTTGAAGCTGCTGGTGCATTAGCATTAACTAAGCAAGGTTTATTAATTGAAGAATATGTAGATTGGTATGAATTACCTAATCTTACAGCAGATGTAGATGAACCACAAGTAATTGATGAAGGAGGTTATACTGAATAATTATTAAAATCAATTCCAAAACAAGTGGGTAAATATATAAAACATTTATATTGGTTTGACAATGCTTGGTATTGTGATTTTATTGATGAGGATTCAGAAGCTATGGATAATGGAACATCAGCAGATAATCCAGTTGATGCTTGTTATGAAGTAATATTAAAGTTATATGAATTAAAAAAAGTTGTAATATGGAACTGAAAGATTATACAACGGAAGAACTTCGTGATAAAATTAAACGAAGAAATGAACTTGCTAGAGAAACAAAAAATCAAGAACCAAGATGTAGGGATTGCAAACGCCTTACAAACGCCTTACAAACAGTGGGACAGGGCTATATTTATGTGGAATAAGGACCTGGGGTAAAACTTATAGTGGAACTTCAAAAAGCATAAAAGATAATTTTAGATATTAGAATATGAATTACGAAAAGAAATACAACGAAGCACTTGAATGGATGCGAAGCCTATATGATGGGTTGCATGGTGCAACAAAGGAAGATGCCGAACATTATTTTCCTGAACTAAAAGAGAGTGAAGATGAGAAGATAAGAAAATGGTGTATATTACATTTTAAAAAAAGTATCGATGTTATTAAGAATAACGATGAATACAAGGAATATCTTAGCAATAAAGTGATTCCTTGGCTTGAAAAGCAAGGCGATAAGGATAAACTTATAAAAGAACTTGGTAAATTTAAGAAGCGGGATATGAATGGTATTCTGAGAAAAAAGAGTTGAGAATAGTAGATTTTAGCAAACATGTGTAATATGATCCTAATCCATTCCCTATTGGTGAAGAATCTGCTTGGAAGCCAAGTGATGATCAGCTAAAAGCATTTGAACACTTTGTTGAAAGTATTGGAGAGAGTGGTTTTGCTTCACTTTGATGAGAGCAATACTAAGTTATTATATTCGTTATTGTCAGATTTAAAAAAACTAAAAGAAGAATAAATTGTGAATGTTAAATGTATAAATAATATGAAAGTTGCTATATCTTTCCTTGAAGATGTTCAACATTATCTTTCAATGGCTCATGATGCTGAAACTGAGGATATAGATATACAACTTTCTATTCAAGAGGAAATAAAGAAGACTTTAGACCTTGAAAAATCTTTTAAAGAATTATTAAAGAAATACGATAATGGAGAGTATGGAAAATAAAATAGTAATGGTTCTAAAAGATAAAAAACTTTTAGAAGACCTTGTTTCAAATGAAGAAACTAAAATTAAAATACAGGATGCTGTAGTTGGTTCTGTAGTTAAAAAGATACTTAACTTGTCTTTTAGTAGTAATAAGGAATTTAGATTAAGTATTCATAAGATGATCAGAGAAGAATTTTTTATAAATCCTGAGAATTATTTATCTATGTGCATATTTAAAGAGGACTATAAAAAGGCTATTAAAAGGGCTTTAGATGAAATATTAGCTTCTCTTTTAAAAGAAATTAATATTGAAGAGTATGTAAAAGAAGCTTTAGGTAAAGCAACTTTCAAAGAAGCTGTAAGAAGAGAAGTACATTCAATATTATCAGAAACTTTCACACAACTTAAAGAAGAATTATGAAATACGTTACAATATTTGAAGACAGAGTTATAGTCAGAAAGACAGTATTGGAAATTCCTGAAGAACCTTGTTTATCAGAAGAGGAAATCCTAGATGGTTTCGACAATGGTTACTATAAAGTATGTGCAACTGAATTAGATTATGATTCAGAATTACCTTGTGAAGAAGGGCAAAGATTAGTAGAATATTAAATATTTTAAAGTATTAATATTAACTAATAAAGATTAATCATCCTCAAGGTTGTGGTGAAACTTTATTAGTTGATAGTAAAGAACCTGATACTAAAGATTTTCATATAACACAAGAACAAATTGAAGAAGCTTTGAATAAAATAATAAAGCCTGATAAATTATATAAAGAGTTTATGGATTTTATGGTTACAGGATTTCCTAGTAGTGTAAAATTTCAAGAAGAATTTAGACAAGAACTAATAAAAAACAATAAAAGATGGAACTAGTAAACCCTAAAGTAGAATATCTCCCTCAAGCAGAAGGTCTTGAGGGAGTTTTTAAACAAATTGAAATAGCAGGTAGAACTTGCTATAAAAGTGAAGATAAAATTACAGAAGATAGTGCTAGAAAGTTTGTAGATAGGATGATTGCAAGTAAACATAATGCTATGCTTGAGCATGGTACTGTTTACTTAAAAATTCCTTTTAAACATAGAATACTAGTAGAGAATTATATACATAATCAATTTTCAAAAGTAGTATATACTAATGATGATGCTTATATTACAACTAACTACAGAGTAATAATTGAGAATAATTTAGATTCTGATCTAGATTATCTTTGTAATCTTACTGAATATCATGAACAAAGATTTACTTTTAGAATAACAACTTCTATTGGTATTACAAGAGAGTTAATTCGCCATAGGCATTTTAGCTTTGCTAATGAAAGTACTCGCTATTGTAATTATTCTAAAGATAAGTTCGATAATAATATTACTTTTGTTAAACCATATTGGTACGATAATTTTGCTAAACCATGCAATAAAGATGGTTATAGGGAAGATGGAACATCCAATATGTTTACTATTAGAGATTTTGAAGCTTATTTACAAAGTGCTGAGAATAATTATCTTGCAGCAATAAATGCAGGAGCTAAACCTCAAGAAGCAAGAGAATTACTTCCATTATGTACCAAATCTGATATTGTTATTACTGGATTTAAAAGTGATTGGAAAGATTTTCTTGATAAAAGATTAAAAGGTACGACAGGTGCTCCTCATCCTGATATGAAACTAATTGCAGCTGAAATAGAAAAACAATTAAATTTAAAGAATAAAAATTTATTATGAGAGAAATGGCATACACCGTAACAGTAAGTAATGTTACACCAATTGAAGGAAAAGATAAAATACAAATTATTAACTTTAAAGAGAATGGCTATAATGTCATAGCATCAAAGGAAATCAAAGTTGGTGATGTAGTAATGTATTTTGAAGTTGACAGTATCCTTCCTGTCTGTGATAAATTTGAATTTTTAAGAAAAAGATGTTATAAGGAGAAGTTGAATGGTTTCCTTATTAAGAATATGAAAATGTTCAACATTTATTCCAATGGTCTTGTAATGACACAAAAAGAACTTGGAATTGAGTTTGATAAAAGTGGTGTTGATTATACAGATAAACTTAATATAGGGAAGTATGAACCTGAAGATGATGCAAGTCCTAAGCAGGAGAAGAAAGGATTTATGGCTTTCTTGTGGAAACATTCTTTAACAAGACCTATTGCGAAATTTATTTCGTCTTTCTTAAACAGGGATACAAAGAAGGTATTTCCTACACATTTGATACATAAGAGTGATGAGACTAATATACAGAATATGCCTCAAATGTTCCATGTATGGGAAAAAATTCCTTGCTATATAACAGCAAAAATGGAAGGACAAAGTGTTACTCTTGTATATGAAAATTCTTTCCGTAGTAAAGTAAAAGTATTTGGAAGAAATTATGAAGGTAACGACCAACATTATGCTTACTTTACACAAAATGACCTCTTTGATAGAATCAAGAAGTATGCTAAATCAAAAGATTATGAATCGATAGCAATTCAAGGAGAGTTCTGTGCACCTAATGTACAAGGTGGAATCTACAAGAATGGTACACATTTCTATGTATATAGAATAAATGTCAATGGTAAGTCTGTAAACTTGCAGGAATTATATACTGTCTGTAATGAATTAAACCTTGAAAAAGTACCAATGCTTATAGAATTACCTTGTGGATATGGTGAAAGCTTTAAGGATGTTTCTGAAATTCAGGATTATGTTGAACATCTTTGGTTTAAAGTTGGAGATCCTTATACTTTGGAAATTTCTAACAACAAAAAAAGTAATTTTCACAGACATGAAGGTATTGTAGTACGTTCACTTGATAATACCACATTCTCCTTTAAGGTGAAATCCAATGAGTATCAATTAAATAAATAATCAGATGGATAAAATCACCTATATTGGAGCTGAATGGTGTCCTAAATGTAAGGTTTATAAACCTAAATTTGAAGATTATTGCAAAAAAGAGGGTATTGAATACACTATAGCAGATGCTGACAAAGATTCTGAGTTAGTAGATAAATATGGTATTAGAAACATACCTGTAGTGGTAATTGAATCTGAAGCATCCTGTATTATTAAGGATGCTGCTATTTTCTTAGAAGAATGCAATACACAATAATTGAAGAAGCTACTAATGTATTTTGCAATACAGTGATTGAAGCACCCGATACAATGTCTAAAAAAGAAGCTATTGAAGCTTATATCAAAGGTGACTCAAATATCAAAGTATTAGATAAATCATTGGACCTTGGAATAGCTGAATTTAAACCTGTATGTTATACAGAAAGTTATCCCTCTTTCTGTCTTACAGAGAAAATCAGTAGTTAGTTTTTAATTTTTAATTTTTAATTTTATGGATGAAAAGATTAAAGAATTAGTTGACTTCGGTAATTATCTTCTCAGTGAAGAGAGAGATAAATTAACCACAGAAGAGTGTAAAAAGCATGTAACCCATGCTGATTTAATGAATTTTATAGAAAGTAAAAGTAAGTCCCTATAATGGGGCTTACTTTATTTATTAATTTTAAATATTGATTTTATGACACAGCTTGCAATTGAAACAACTAAATATATAAATAATTTCTATGTTGAAGCTTACTTTAAAGTAAGTGACAGTGAGTATAAACATTTAATGGCTAAATGTAGAGCAGTACCTAATTGTAAAATATATGAAGACCATCTTCTTATAAGAAACCTTTCAAGAAATAAAGTATGGAAGGCTATAGGTACTTCAGTGTCTTTTCAGAGAAAAGATAATATGATTATTAACTATTATATAAAAGAATCTAACCTACCTCCTATGAACTTGCTTTCTTAAACTATATAAATTTTATTATTATTATCAACCCTGCTTTATTCATTTGAATACTGCAGGGTTATTTTTTTGACATTACAGCTATTTACTATAGTGTTAAAACATAAAATCTGTTTATATTTGCACTAAATACTTTAATATAAATTATATGGCAACAAATTGTGTTATACCAGACTCTAAAAAATATAGAGAGTACAGAGAATTTTTAGGAGTTAATGAACAAGAATTGTCTGATAAAGAGATAGGTGCTTATATAAGCCGTTGGCAGCAGGAAAATGACAACACTTCAGAATTTCCTAATCAAAAGGAATTTAAAAGTATAGTTGATAAATGCAATGCCGAAAACAAAGAAGCTACTCTTGTCAGTATGCGTAAAATAGTTATTGATAATAGGAATAATACTCAGCAGTCTCCTGTTGTAGAAGTTCATAGTAATAACAGTAACCATTTAGACAAGACATTTAGATCAGCTAAATATATACTAAGTACTAAAACTCCACAGGATGAATTTATTACTTCTGAAGGTAAACAGTTAGCAGATAATATTGTAAAAGTAATAACCTCTAAATACGGGAAAGATACTACTATTATAGGTAATGATATAAATCTTATATCCCCTTATAAAGACAGGTCTTTACTTTTAATGTCTGATTTTATAGCAGTTGATGATAAGGGATTATTGCATATTATAGGTTATAATGGTAATAATGCTGATATAGAAAAAACCGTTAAATATCTTAAATACTTTAGGAATGAGCTTGTTAAATTGGATAAGTCATTAGCATTTAAGATAGATTCTTACGATATTATTACAAATGAAGGTATTAAATCCATACCTGAAAGCAGGATTCCTGAAGATGAGTATAATGATTCTGTCGCAGTTATGCTGGAATTTAAAAGTTCTTCTAATGAACTTTCTCAAGATGCTTTGAATAGCTTTAAAGAACAAGGTATAGAAGAAGTTCCTTCTGCAGTACAGCAAGCTTCTGAAGCTAATAATACACCTGAAGTTAATCAGCAACAGCAATTTGTTAATCATTCAGGAGGTGCTGATGGAAGCGATTCTTATTGGGGAAAAGTTGGAGAGAAGTACGGTGTAAAGCAAAATCATTATTATCATAATAAGAAAACTCCTAAAGGAAATATTCGTCAATCTGAGGAAGATTATAAAGAAGGTTATGATAAAGCAAAGAAAGCTGCTGAAAACATGGGCAGAACTTGGATAGAACAATATGCTGATTTACAAGCACGCAATTGGAATCAAGTTAAGTATTCAGATGCTATATTTGCTATTGGACATTTAGTAAAACCTGGTGAAAAAAACAAAAAAGGTTTTATAGTTAAAGCTGTTCAAGTTGATGGAGGTACTGGCTATGCTGTACAAATGGCTATTACTGAGAATAAACCAGTTTATGTTTTTGACCAGGAAAGGAATAGATGGTTTAAACATATTGATGGCAAATGGTCAGAATCTGATGTTCCTACATTAACTCAGAATTTTGCAGGTATAGGAACTAGAGAATTAAATGATAATGGTAAAAAAGCTATTGAAGATGTTTATGCCAAAACATTTAATGTTTCTAAATCTGAAACTCCTGTTCAACAGACAAATAATCCTGTAAATGATATACCAGTTAATAATCAACCTTCCTTTGTACCTAGCAGTGTTGATATTAAACCTTCTCCTGTAGGTAAAAGTGTTGAATTAAAACAGGCATTTTCACCATTATTAAGAAGAGAGATAGTAAGTGCTTTAGGTAGTTTATTCTGTGATAGTTTGAAATTCAGAGCTAAGGAGTATGTTGAGGAATTGCAGGATACGCAAAAAGATAATACTCAAAAAGGTATCAGTAATAAAGAACTTGATAATGCAATCAATAATTTATTAGACATAGAAAAACGTATTCCTACATATCTTAATGCTAAAGGTATTAAAGATGTAATTAACAGTATTAAAGAAGATTTTAAACGTAGAAAAGCTCTTTATCAGAAGAAAGCAGATGAAAATCCAAGTCTTCAAGGTAGAGTTAGTATGCTTTCAGATAGATTTGATACCGTTGAAGAATACCTTTCTGAATTATTAAGTGAAGCCGCCCCTCAAATTGAGGAAAATACAGGTGTTAGATTATCCTTTATAAAAGATGTAAATGGTGAAATAACTACAGCTGTTGATGAAAGTAACAATGAGCTTGAAGACCCTGTTGAAAATGCTGAAAATGCTGAAAATGAAAATAATGAAGATACTGTATCTGTTGAAGGTGTTAAATATAGATTCATTAATCCTTATGCTCTTATGAGTAAGGAAATTAAAATGATTCTATCAGATATAGAAATGCTTGATAAGGATTATGGTAAAGATGATGGAACACATTTTGTCAAAAACCCTTTAGGAGGTTTTAAGAAAATGCCTGTAAAACAAACTTATGCTATATTACAGAAAGCATTTGGTGAACATGTATTAAGACCTGATGATTTTTATTATATAGATGAATCTGGTGATTATCATTTTCCTGTATTTGACAAAATCAAAGCTCAACATCCTTGGGTTGAATCTCTTGGTAATTATCTTGAAAAAGAGGTGTTATATAATAACAATAAAGAAGTTCTAAGCAAATTTTATACTGCTATGAGAATGGATTTTATTGCTTATGACGGTATTATGTATTTTCCTGATTTTCATAAAGTACCTTTTAATCAGATTGAAAAGATTAATGGTCTTATGAAAGAGGCTATGAATACTACTGTAAATGCAATACCTCTTACAGATCATGACTTATATTCTAAGACTGAAGAGATATGCAGGAATAATGCTAAAGATACTAAGGAAATTCTAAGCTCTTTAAGAAAGAGTATTGAAACTCTTAGAAGTCCAAATTTCAGACATACTAAAAAGGAGATTAACGATATAGCTGAAAAAGCTCATGCTGTTATTCAGAGATTAGGTATTAATGTTGATTTGCCACAGATAAGAGGATTAGTAGCTGAATGTGAAAACAAGGATGCTGAAGACAGCGGTAATGAAACAACTATAGAGAAGATATTGTTTACTGAAGTACAACAGGTTGTAGATAAGATACTTAAAGGGGAAAAATACAAAGGTGATGGTAAGACAAATAGAATTAATGATTACTCTGATATTGTCAATAATTTCCCTTGGAATTATAAACATATCTGTTCTTTATTAAGCAGTGTATCTGAATTAAGTAATGAAAGTTCTTTTAAAGCTAATGGTAAGAATTATCAAAGTTATTCAACACCTAATCTTGTAGGAGAACTTGTAAAAGAATTTGGTGATTTCAATTACTGGGTCAATAAAGCTAAAATGTTGCATAAGAAAGACTTTATAGGCAAGCAGATAAAACGTAGAAAAGGAGGTTCTTTTGAATGGGTTCCTATTACTGAAAAGAATTATACTTATTTTTCTTTTGAAGATTATGCTGAAGTAATGCTGAGAGATAGGATAATGGAAAAATATGGTAATAAGAACTGGTATTATGATGGAGGTAAATTTCAGAATAGAATACTTGAAGTTTTATATGACAGTCCTAAAAATGCCATTAAATCAGGTCTTATGCAGAAAAGAGAGCTTCTTAGTATAGGTGATAAGGATTATTCAGAATGGTCTTCGGAAGATATACTAAGTCTAGCTGAATGTTATTTCAATGAAAATGCCTTATCTGAAGGAGGTTTTGAATCAGGTTTTACAGGTACAAGTGTGTTTAATCTTCCTATATTAGCAGATTCTCCTGTATGTATGATGGTTACTGCTGAAATATCAGAGCTTAAATATAAGGATAATATTGAAGATAATCCTAAAATATATTCAAGACTTAGAAATATTGTAAAGCAGGAATTAAGAAGAATACAACTTGTATCAGACAGAAAGAAGAAGGGTATAAAGGAAATAAGCAACTTTGATAAAAATGGTAAGAATTTCTGTTTCTTCCCTATGTTGAATACAATCTATGGTGAAGATGTATTTCTGAATACTTGCAATAACTTTATAAAGAATCTTCAAATGGAAGAGCTTGATAATTATATTGACAATGCTATGCAGAAAGTCATGGAGGCTCTTATAGCTGAAGAAGAGGTAGATTGCTTTATTAATGATGATATTATAAAAACTTCAAGAATGGTTAAATCCTATTATAATGGTGAGGTTACTGATGAGGATATTAATTATCTTAGAAGAGGTTATTATGTCAATGCTATTCTTGCGAGAGCTGAATGGATACAGCTTACAACTGTTGATTTAGCATATTATAAAAACTTCACTGATTTCCAAAAGAGATACAAGGAAGTATATGCAAATGGTAAGAAGCTTAATACTAATGCTGAAGGAGGTAGAAAAATTGAAAGATCCATTTACCTTAAAGACAGATTAGTAGTATCTAGACAATTCAGACAGATTAAAACCATTCTTAATAGGGCTGTAGAAAGAGGGGATATGAAATCTTATGACAGAGATAATTTCCTTCATAAGTTTAAAGAAATCAATGCTACAGATGCACAAGCTTTCAGATGTCTTTCTTCAATGAGAGCTGTATCTAAGATGGTTGGAAGCTGGACCCCTAGACAACAGGCAGCTTTTGATAATCTTCAAGCAGGAAAGTATTCTCCTGATGATATGGATATTGTATGGGGTACAATCAAGCCTTATATGTTTACTATTATAGATAAAGACAGTGGTACAGGGGAAACTATTGCAGTACCTCATCAGAATAAGAACTCTGAGTTCCTTCTTCTTACCATGTTTGAAGCTTTAGGATGCAGTGCTAAAAGTTCTATGATGAAAGGTCTTAACTCCTTTATGGAGAAATATGGCATAGATGTAGCTCATTTTGAATCTGCAGTAAAAGTAGGTTGTGAAAATCCTATAGATATATCTCATTCAGAAACTAAGTTGAATGCCTGGATAAAGGATAATCCAGGTGCATGGGAAACTATTCTTAAAACTACTGAGGAAAATAAGGGTACTGACTTTATAGAATCAGCCTCAAACTGGGAAATATTCCAGACAGGTAATGAAATACTTTTGGATAATAAACATATATCTCAGAATGAATATAATGAAAGAATAGATTCTATGGAATTATCTGAAGAGGAAGTAGAGAAGATTCTTACTGAAAAATGTTTTGAGAATCCTGAAACCAAGACTTCATTTAATAAGAATGTTGTGCATGAATTACCTTATGATAATTACTGTATTCAACAGCCTACACCTGAGCATATATTTGACAGTGAAGTTATATTCGGTTCTCAGTTCAGAAATCTTATAATGTCTGATATACCTGTAGATAAGCCTCTTACAGTTAATGGTATTATAAAGACTTTTGGAGAATGGAAGAGGCTATATAATCAATGTATCATAGCCAATCTTAAAGAGGATTTTAATACAGTTGCAGAATTATTTGGAGATATTCGCAAAGTACAGAAGAAACTTCTTGCACAGATTCAAGGTAATCCTAAATATGGTAAAGACGTTGAAGAAGCTCTTGAATTAATACAGGAGGATGGAGAAATTAAATTTAATCTTCCTCTTGATAATCCTAACACTACTGTTGCTATGCAGGAGTTACTTCTTTCAGTATTTAAAAATCAGATTACAAGACAGAAAATAAAAGGAGCTGCCTGTGTATTAGTATCAAATATAGGCTATACTTCAGAATTGAATCTTCTGTATGAAGGTGAAGGTGAGAATAAAAGACTTGCAGGTGTTGAATGTTATCTTCCAGCTGTAAGTAAGAAGTTCTATAAACCATTTATGATTGAAAAAGATGGTAAAGTGGAACTGGATTACAATAAACTTCCTGATGAGCTTAAGAAAGGTATAGGATACCGTATTCCTACAGAAGGTAAGTATTCTATGATTCCTTTGATCATAAAAGGATTTCTTCCTCAACAGAATGGTTCTGCTATTATGTTGCCTGAAGAAATCACTACAATGGCAGGTTCTGACTTTGATATAGATAAACTGTTTATGATGCTTACAGAATTTTATTCTAAAAAAGAATATGATACTAAGAAAGCATGGTCAGATTTCTATGTACAGAATCCTGAAATCAAAGGACAGCTTGAAAAAGCCAAATGGGAAGAGTATTGGAAATATGTTGATTTTACATTATCAGAAGACCCTTCAACAGCTGATTATTTAGATAAGGAATCTAAGAGATATAGAGACCTTATCTTAAAGAAATCTGGTGTTAAGAATACAGATCTTGTTAAAGATTTGTATAGCAGATTTGAAGAATGGTTCTCTAAGAATAAGAGAAATTATTATCTTACAACATCATTCCACAAAGTTAAATTCGACTATGACAGAGACCTTCAAATAAATAATAATGACCCTAGAAAGACTCTTGTTTCAAGAAAGGCTAGAAATAACATGGTACTTGATATAGCTCATGCTGTTCTTACATCAACTGATATGGCTTCCCATGTATTAAGAGCTGGTAACTTTGATGAAGTTAAAATGTGTGCAAGATTCTCAGAAATTGTTAGTAAGCCTGAATTACTTGAAGCTTTCATTAATAAATATGGTCTTGGAGAAGATGATGAAGTTAAAACTAAGCAGAATGTTAAGAGGAAATTAAAAGAACTTCTTGATAATCATGCTCTTGATGAATTTGATTCCTTCTATAAGAAATTCTCAAAGCAGAATAATCCTCTTACTTTAGGTGGTTTTATGCATAACCATCAGCAGAATATGCTTGGAGCTAAGATGATTGGTATTTATGCTAATAATACTTCACAGCAGGCTAAATATCAAAATGCTGGATTTACTATTAAAGAAGGTTATCAATTCAGTATCAATGGTTTGAATTATAACAGAATTGATGAAATTAAGAATAAGAAAGGTGATTTCATATCATTTAACTGTGCTCAATTTTCAGCAGCTTCTGTGGATAATGCAAAAGACCCTGTATTGGCATCATTGATGCAGGACCCTGATACTGCAAATATTACAGGTTTCTTATTAAGAGCTGGAGTTCCTATTCAGGAAATAACCCTTATCTTCCAACAGCCTTTATTTAAAGCTTTATATAATGGTGTTGATATAAAAGGTAAGAGAGTTAAAGCTGTTAATTCATGGAATCTTGAAAAATACATGAAAGCCAATGGTATAAAGTATGATACAAATATTAATCAGCATGATTTCACTACTGATGAATTAATGGATTCCATACTTGGTATTGAAGAAATAGATGAAAACTTGATGTATTCATTCCTATTTAATATCTTTGTATGTGCAGAAGCTGTAAATGATATTACTATGGTATCAAGAGCTGATTCTCCTAATGGTGCTACTAAATCAACAATAGCACAGCTTAATGGTCAGCTTATGAAGAATAATATCATGCATTGGAAATCAAATGGTATGGTATTTCCATTTGACGGTATTGATAACATAGTTAAGAATAATTTCAAAGATAAGGATATAGAAGATTTGGAAATTGAAGAGTTTATGAGCAGTCCTACTCCTATGTTACAGGCATTTCATACTTATGGACTTGACAGTATTTCTTCAGTATTAAAGAAATATTTCCTTCAATTTCATCCTAGAATAAAGGATATGGTGGAAACTATAGGATTACAAAGCCCTTTGTATAATACAGATGATTTCTATGAAACCTTTTATTCAGAGTTAGTTGAATATAGCCTTACTAAAACTAAGTTATTCGGTGCTGATGATAACAATGACTTCTTAACCAAGAGAGAGCATTATTTATATGAGTTCCCTGCTGAATTTGTTAAGATTCTTAAAGAGAATGAGGAATTTAAGAAAATGCCTATTGCTAAAGTAATTACAGTGAAATCAGGTGAGATTGTATATTCAGGTAATAGTGATAATCCTACACTTCTTGAATATCTTAAAGGAGATATGGAACAGTTACTTTATAGTAATGATCCTGTTTTAAATAGACTAGCTACAGATTTGCTTAAATACACCTATTATAAAAATGGTCTCACTTTTGATTATAAAGGCTTAGGTAAATTATTCAGTACTTCATTCCTTACAAGTTTCCCTGAGTATATAAATACTCTTAGAAATATCAGAACAATGACTAATACTGATCCTCGATTCCTTCAAAGATTTGGAGAACAGTTTGTAATTAACCATCCTGAATTTTTCAAAAATGTAGATAAAGCAGAATCTTATGAAAATGGTATTGCTGTTTCTGCTAAAGCAGTACATAATGCTAAATTAAAAGGCTTTAATGTTAGAAGTGATGAAGAACCTTTATTAGAACTTATCGCATATAAAGGTACTATGTACACTCTTACAAAAGCTTCAAGTAAAACAGCAGTATATATGCCTCTATATACATTGGGAGATAATCAGAAAGGACTTAGAAAAGTTCTTTATAATGCTGATATGAAAATTTCTGATTTAGCTTCTTATACTATAAGCCCTGAAAAGATTAAAGCTAATGCTGAAACTAATAAGTATCAGAAGTCTTGGGAAGAAGCTCTTGAAGAAAGAATGAATGCTATTTTAAAAGGTATTGAAAATATACCAGACCTTCCACCTTCTTTCAATGGAAATCCTTCTACAGGAGTTAATATAGAAGGATTACAGAAAGTTGATACTGTTATAAATCAGTATGTAAGCGAAGGACAAGCTAATTCAGAAACAATTTGTTAAACAAGTATAATGGGAAATTATTGCACATTCAGACCTAAAAAAGGTAATAATCTTTTCCAAGCTTTTAAGAAAAGATTTGGACATGATAAAGCAAAGGATTTATATGCTACAGCATTCAGTCCTAGCTTTAGAGAAGAATTTAAAGACACACTCTCCTATGATGAGGAGGGTGTGCCTACATTTGAATCTATGATGTCAAATGAGTTAGTAAGAGAGTATATAGGAGAATCTGAAATTCTTGAATCTTACAATTCACAATTTAAGGAGTATGAAGATACTCTGACTAATTACGATGAAGTTGTAAGTCAGGCTCTTCAATATAACCAGCATGGTAAAGACCATGACAGATATATAGCAATAGCTGAAAGAAAGGATGGTAAAGTAAGAGTAGGTATCCATAGAAGAACTGAGAATCTTGAAGAAGTATTCAATAACCAATATGGTACTAAAAGACTTAATGACAGACTTCTTGAGATATTAGATTCTCTTCATGTTACAGTAGGACAACTTACAGATGCTGAAATGAGAGCAGGTGCAAAAGGTGTTACTGAATTTGAAGCTGCCCAGAATATATTAAAAGGTACTGCTCAGATAATAAGACTGGCTAATAACTTCAAAGGATATGCTTCATTACCTGAAGAGTTCTCACATCTTATGGTTGAGTTATTCAAAGATAATATTCTTATGCAGAGAGCAAGGGAATCCTTAAAAAAGAATCCTGAAGCTGTCAGATATTTACTTGGATCTGAATATGATGAGTATGTTAAAGTGTATGGTAATGATAATCAAGTAGTTGAAGAAGCATTAGGTCACATTTTTGAAAAAGCTCTTACTGATAAAGCTGTTAAAAGTCCTTCATTATTACAAAGATTGAAAGACTGGATATTATCTAAGTTTAAAAATACTAAACAGATAAATCCTGAAACTATAATTAATCAGGTGAAGGCTGAAATCCAACCTCTTGCATTAAAGATTCTTGAAAATCAGGAAACTCAGAAAGTTAATATAGCTGCTATTAAAAGAAAAGATAAATTCTTTGCACTTGAAAGCAGTACTTCTGAAGCTGTTGAATTATTGAAAAATGTAATAAAGGTTGAATCTAAGAGAGTACATCTGTATGATGAAGGTAAGGAGAATTATAAAGCAAAGAAAAAGTCTATAGAAGAATATGAAGATTCTATAAAAGGTATAGGTAAAAGTCCTGAACATCAATTACTTGAATATATTCAAGGAACATTGTCTGAAATGGATAATATTGCTAAAAGTCTTTTTGATATAGACAAGCTTGAATTACCTAGAAGATTTGAAATACTTCGTAATACAAGGGATTATATGAAGATGTATGCCAGAATTATAGATTACTATTATCAGGCAATATCAAATGATACAGATCCTAATTCTTTCTTTAATACTAAGTATGATTTACCTAATGGTATGCAAGTATCCATAGCTTCAGTTTTAATGGAAGTTGAACATCTTAACCAGACTATAGCTAAGGATTATATTAAATATGCCTTTCCTGCATTTGGAGCTTTTCTAGAACCTGTATTAGGTAAGAAGATTAAAATACCTTTTGGTAAAAACAAAGGTAAGGAACTGGAAATATCCCAATTGTTAGTAAAAATGAAGGACATATCATTCTTTGATTATTGGTTGGATTCAATGGCTAATTCCTCTGATGTTATTCTTCAAGCCATGGATAGAATTGTACAGAAAGCTAAATTCAATGCTCATGAAAAATCTATAGCTGATTTCAGAGATATTAGAGACTTACAAAAAAGAATGGAAGCTGATGGCATCAAAGAAACATCATGGATGTTTGAAAGGGATAAGGAAGGTAATAAAACTGGTAATTATATATCTCATATAAACTGGGGTCAGTTTGAAATTGATTATAAAAACTTCATGGATAGTCTTGCTGTAAAATATGGTGAAATGGCTGTAGGTCAAGCTGCTATTGATAAAGTAAGTGAAAAGAATGCATGGCTTAGAGAACATTGTCAAATAGGGCAGTTTATGATTCCTAAAGTAAGTCTGTACCGTAATAAGGAATTTGAGAATCTTTCTGATAAACATAAAGGTTATCTCCAAGAATTTCTAGAGTATAAGAAAAAACTTGAATCTAATTTCCCTCCATCAAAGCAGGTTAATCTTGCATGTATTCAAATGAGAAAGACAAGAAGTCAGAGATTAGCTGAAAGTGCTACTTCATTAAGTAAATTAGCTCAGAATATAAAAGGCAGTATTGAAGAAGATTTCTTATTACAACAGGATGATGATGAGATATTTGGAAATCCTACTAAGAATATGGGATTTGATAATACTGAATTTATGTTTCTTCCCATTTTATATACAAGAAAATTAAATGATCCTAATGAGCTTGAAGAGGATTGTATAAAAACTCTTATGAATTATACTTATATGTCTAACAGATATAATGCTCTTAAAGACATTATAAATGAAGTGGAAGTAGGATATGACCTTATGCATAATCACAGGGATTACTATGCAACAAGAATGGGTAAGCCTTTTAAAGACATTACATCTGATGATATTGTACATAAGGAAACAGCAAATGCTCAGAAAAAGATAGAATCCTGGAGAGAAAGCCAGGTATATGGAAGGTATATGAAAAGTGATGAAGATACCACTATAGGTAAAGTGTCTATGACTAAATTAGGAAACTGGATTATAAAATGTAACTCCACTCTTAGAATGGGATTCAACTGGTTAGCTGATTCTGCAAATGTCACTACTGGTATTGCAATGACTAATATAGAGGCTGTTGGTGGAAGATTCTTTAATGTTAAGGAGCTTGCAAAAGCCGATAAAGAATATGCTGCAAGTATAAAAGACACTCTTACTGATTCCTTTAACAGGCAGAAGGAAACTAAAATAGGATTATTCAGTGAATTGTTTAACATAGATGAGCATGTACATCAGGATTTAAAAAGAGATGCTCAGGTTAAAAATACTGTAAGAAGACTGCTTGGAATACCTTTAGCTTATTTAGGACAGGATTGTGGACAGCATTGGTTATCACATAGAACAGCCATAGCACAGGCATTAAGAAAACAAGTTCTGCTTGATGGTAAACAAATGTCATTATGGGAAGCTCTTAGAGTTGAAAAGGATCCAGCTACTAATCTTAATAGACTTAATATAGATTCTATAAAGGAATTAGATGGTTCCAGATTTGATGTGTTTAAATTTTCAGAACTTATAAAAGGTATTAATCATAATCTGTTTGGTATTTATAATGACAGTGACCAGAGTGCTGCTAATAGAACTGTATTAGGCAAAGCTTTGTTACAGTTTAGAAAGTGGATGAAACCTATGTATAATACAAGATTTCAGGAAGCTCAATATAATGTCAGACTTGATATGTGGGAAGAAGGTTATTACAGAACTCTTATAAGACTTGGGTATGAACTGGTTACAGCTCATAAAAACATACTTACAGAGTTTCATAATCTTACTAAAGATGAACAATATGCTGTAAGAAAAGCACTTACTGAAATAATACAGTTTGCTGTAGTATGGTTTGTAGGAGGTATGTTATTCAATGGTGATGATGATAATGATGATTTTCAATATCTTGAATATATAGTAAAAAGAGCTAGACATGAGCTAGGAAACCTTGTGCCTTCAACTGTCATGATAAGTGAGAATTTAAAGACTCTTCAAACTCCTTTACCTATATTAAGTTCTGTTAAGGATTTATTCAATCTGATTAACACTGGTATAAGTATTGACGGTCATATATTAACTTATGAATCAGGACCTTATAAAGGTATGACACACTTTGAAAAAGCTTTAGTCAAAGCCCCTATACCTATTATAACTTGGTTGAATAAGGTAAATAAATTTGCAAATCATCTTGATGAAGAAATAAAATTTTATGAAAGACCTTATTAATATCAAAAATATTTTATATATTTGCATGGGGATATGAAATAAATTGTTTTTAATTCTTTTTTGTTTTGAGTTTTTTAATAAATAGTACTTGTGAAAGTACTATTTATTTTTTAAGCTTCTTTAGTTCAGTTGGTTAGAATACGTGACCTGTACTCATGAGACCTTGGTTCAAATCCGAGAAGAAGCTCTAATTCTATACATATGTTTTTAATTCATAAATCATTAAAAAACAGGGAGTTGTGAAACCCCCTGTTTTTGTTTTTACAATATGCTTTTATTAGAATCCTCCACAATACCAGAAACTTTCTCTGTTCTTCTGTGGCATTAAAGCATACTTTCTTTCAGTAATATTATTAGCTTCAGCATACTGTTTTTCTTCTTCAGTAAGATCACTCCAATTTTCTCTTGTAGCAGTATAATTATCCATAACAGCAAAATCAGTTATAACATACTTCTTAGCTCTAGTGTTATAAGTACCTTTTATAAGTACTCCTACAGCTGACATAGTTTTTATAAACTCTTTCCACCTTTTATCTTTTACTGTTTTTGTAGCACTCATACTGTTTATAGTTCTGTCAATATGTCTTTGACATCCTCCTTTAGTAGCAAAATTAGAGTAGTTATTAACTACATCTTCTTCAACTTCTCTTAGATATATATCATCTTCTTCACTACTAAAAGTACCTACATTATCAATAGCTGATTT
>Ga0310694_10000566_pt1 | contig 47722 bp, 40 predicted proteins | sample 174DNAGHGhighgp2_FD_203884 | JGI IMG/M metagenome (GOLD analysis project Ga0310694, IMG submission 203884) | Sheep rumen microbial communities from Palmerston North, Manawatu-Wanganui, New Zealand - 1742 DNA GHGhigh gp2 (v2) (version 2) | ecosystem: Host-associated > Mammals > Digestive system... | reverse complement strand
ATATCTGCACTCTCCGCTGAGATCATAAGCCACCGTAAGCGCCTCCAGCAGGAGCGTATTGTTCCCAACGCGGTTTAAGCTGGGAAGCTCCTTGTAGTAAAAAACGCCCCAGTCTTCCACATAACAGTTCTCCACCAGGTCATCCACTGCCCGGAGGATCATCCCCTTCAGCTCCGGATCGGGAAATACGCGGTAATACCGGTAAAGGCTCCCTACGGCAATGGAAATCATAAAGCCGACCCGGATCAGCGTATTATCCGTATAGGGTGCCAGCCAGTGTCCGTACTGTTCCTCCCAGACCCTGAAATCATTGATGATCCTGTCGCATTTTTCCAGCCAGCGCTTTTCTCCGGTCTCCACATACAGCGCCGTCAATGTACGCAGTGCCCATCCGGTCTCCCTGGCATTTGCCTCCCCCGCCTTCGCATACATGGGAAGATCCAGGAGCCGGTTCACATTTTCACCGATGCCCGTTGCGGTCAGCAGCCCTCTCTCGTCTCCGGTGAAATGATAATAATCCAGCAGCCCCTCTACCCACTGATGAGAGCAGACCATCACCCCGTTCTCACAGTGACCGGCTGTGTGTTCCCACTGACCGCCCGCATACAGCGGATCCGACGGATCATGACAGATGTCTACATCCATCCAGTGGCTGCAGGAGGCGATGTTGTAATCCAGATATCTGCGTATCCCCGTCCGTGCATAAAGCAGTGCGCAGGAATGAGGGTAATCGTATTCGTTGTTGCACCATACCAGCCGTCCGCCGCCGCGTCCCTGGGCCGTATAATTGCTGTCATAGGAATCCCCGAAATGCAGCATTCCGTATGCCCGGCCGTGCCCATCCGCGCGGGCGGACAGGTTCTGTTCCACCTGCCGGTCTTTTTTTACCGGAAAGATCTCCGGCCACACCCCGGAAGCCGCATGCACTTCCGGCGATACATAGGGACGGTCCGGCATCTGGTAGATGATGCTGCGGTCATTGATCCTGCCGATAGGAAGTGATGCATCGTGAAAATGCAGCAGGCATTTCTGCTCTCTCGACATCCCGTTCTGCAGCACGATCTTCTCGATCCCTTCCGGAACCAGATGAACGCGTATGCCTCCCTTTCCGGCCGTTACTGCCTTGGGATAATTCTGATGTGCCTGGAAGACCGTTGCCGCCACACCGCCTTCTTCATCCGTACAATCCGCAAAAAAGGTTCCGTAGAAGACCTCGGCAAAATGCTCGTTCGCTTCCTTTAAAAGCCAGGCAGCGTCAATGACGCGCCCCACACTCTCTCCGTTTTGTCCGATGAGATAATCCGTCTTGTAATTTGATGAGGCCGCGATGGTCCGGACGGATCCGGCGCTTATCGTTCCCGCGGCCTGTTCCGCTGCCTGCGTGCCAGCGGCATGGATGATCCCGTTTCCATCCGTCTGTGCTGTGATCCGGACATCCCCGCAGCCGGTAGAATCGATGACTCCGCCATCCGCCACCCTGCAGCTTTCCGGGATCCACGTCCGGTCTCCGTCAGACTCCCGGCTGTTTTCATCCCGCTTCAGATCCAGGACAAGACTCCGGATCTCAAAGGACTTCCCCGTCGTATTGATGATCCGGTAGGATAATTCGATCCAGGGCTTTCCGGCATAAGCGCTGAGCCGGATCTCAAACTCCGGTCCCTCCTCTTTGTCCGCCGTCACGTGCCTGCCTCTGTTTTTTATGATGCTGCACAGACTTCCGCTCTCCGCCGCCTCCCAGTTTCCGAGACGGATCCCATAGTTTTTTCCGTTTCCGTCCGTAAGCAGCGGTCCGACGATCTGCTCCTTCGTCCGGCGCCTGCCCGCAGCCTTTATTTCCTCAAAGACCGAATCCGCACCGTCCCGAAGCCGGATGGAAAACTCCCTGCCGTTCTCATCCTCCGCGGTGCCGATACGATACATATCCGCATCCCTTACCGTTTCCAGCGGAGAAAAGCGGTATGCTTTCGCGCCTTCCTTCTCCGTAAAACAGCATTCCAGCGTAAGGGGCGCGTTGGCCGGAAGGTCCGCCAGAAAACGCAGGAAGAGGAAACGGACCGAACCGTCCCCGTACCGTCCCGTTGCCCGGACCTGCACGGGCAATCTCACATCCGCATCATACAGGCGGACCTTTTTCTCATCCTTCAGAGCGCCCTTTGGCAGCGGAAAACCGATAAAGCAGGGCTCTGCCTTTCGCTCGTATCGATAGAGCTTGTCGATATGGACCGGTATCATACAAAATCCTCCCTCATGGGTGAAAAGATATCCAGCAGGATCCCCTCTTCCAGGCACTTACAGCCATGAACGATCCCGTTCTTCTTCAGCAGCGTATCTCCGCGCTCCACGATCTTCGTTTCGTCTCCGACGGTAAACTCAAATCTTCCCGAAATGACATAGGTGATCTGCGTATGCGGATGACTGTGCATGGCACCCACAGCCCCTTCACGGAAGTGATTTTCCACGACCATCACTTCATCCGTATAGCTTTTCACATAACGCACGATTCCCTCGGCAGCTTCTTCCCCTTCTTTGTCCTTATCAAAAAGCCAGACCTGATCCTTCCATGCATTCATCGTACTCTCCTCCTTTTCCTTTTCCGTTCCCGACAGATATCATTTTTTCCGGGTGCCGTTCCCGGTACTGAAATTATTGTAAAGCAGAAAAGAACGGTTTTCCTTTAGGTTTTTGCTTACATCGTTGAAAAACTTGGAAAATATGATATGATGATAACGAAGCGCCGTGAAAACTCAGACAGAGAGCCTATGCAAAAGGCTCCTGCAGAAAGAAGACCTGCCATGCCGATCCGGATGCCGGACAAAACCCTGATCACCGTTCAGAAACGCTATCTGCGATCGGATTACCGTATGCCGCAGATGGAGATGGCACAGACCCATTTCGGCATCGGCTTTCTCATCTCCGGGGACCGGCGTATCATCACTCCGCAAAACCGCTTCGATGCCCATGCCGGAGATGTTACGGTAATGCCCCCGCATCTGTATCACCGCACCTTCTCTCTGAGCAGCGAGCCCTATGTCAGCTACCTGATCAAGGTCTCGGACCGTCTTGCCGCGGATTTCTGCCGTGAGATCGACTACGGCATCTGGCAGCGGATCTTTGATCAGAAGCTCCTTACCTTCTCTTCGGAGGACTCTTCCCGGATCGGCGCTCACTTTGAGGATATGTTCAGGATCTACGAGGAGAAGGCCTCCTACCGCGATATCCTTCTTCGCGGGATGCTCTACCGTCTGATCCTGCTTTTAAACGAATGTGACAGAAAAGCGACACTGCCGCGGTTTCGCAGCGAGCTTTCCGACGCCATCCTGAATGCGACCTTTTATATCGAGCAGCATTATGCGGAGGAATTCCGACTGTCCGATGCTGCCGGCGCCGCCGGCTTTTCCGAGGGGCATTTTTCCAGACTCTTTGCCTCCCAGGTCGGCGTTCCCTTCTCCCGTTATCTGACCAATGTCCGGATCCGCCATGCCAAGGAGCTTCTTCTGAACACAAAAAAACCGGTCTCAGAGATCGCTCTGGATACCGGTTTTTCCAATGCCGATTATTTTTCCTCCTGCTTTTCGAAAAGGGAGGGGATCACACCTTTAGCCTTTCGCCGCAGTCACGGAACGTAAGCCGTCATTTGTTCAGTGAATCCGCATCATACCGCTGCAGGATATCCGCAAACAATCTGTAATACATGAAATGGCCTTCGTTCCAGAGAAGATTCCTGTGAAGCGAGAGCATGGCCATCACCAGCTCGGTCCCCTTCGGATCCTTATACGGGATCAGGATAAAGGAATAGAGCCCAAGCTCCGTAAACTGCCGTATCTCCCGTTCCATCTCCTTCGGGAGCGAATTCACATTATTGCACAGGATCAGCCCCGCCCTGTTGCTGCGAAACTCGTATTTCTCCGGTGACAGCTGCCGGAAAAGTCCGTCGGCGGCAGCACTCACATCCGTCTTCTGTTCCCCCGCACAGAGCAGAAGCTGCCGGTCATCCCGCCGGTATATCGCGGCAGCGGGGATATGAAAACGTTCGGTAAATTCGTTCAGCAGCGCCCCTGCCCCGGGCTTCTTTCCGTACAGGACCATAAACCACATCTGTGACAGCACATCTCCGGGGGAGAGATCATCCCGTCCGAAAACAATATGACTGTCGCTCCCGTGCTCCATGATCTCACGGATCTGCTCCAGAGGGGCGTGCTTCCCCGGGTTATACATGATAAAACGGTTCCGCCCTTTTTCCTTGGCCAGATAGAGGCAGTAGTCCGCGATCGTAAACAGATCCTCGTAGTTGGAGGCATGGTCCGGATACGTTGCCGTTCCGATGGAGAGAGAGATCGGCTTGTCCCCCTGAGGTCCTTTATCGTGAAAGGCCTTGTTAACGGAGGCGCGGATATTGTGAAGATACTCTCTCAGATCATTTTTTTCCGAAATATTATGAAAGATGATGAAGAATTCATCACCGCCGATGCGTCCGATGGTGCCCCGCTCTCCGACCTCCCGCTTCATGATCCCGGAGATCATCTTCAGCACATGATCTCCGAACATGTGCCCGTAGGTATCGTTGACATGCTTGAAATAGTCGATATCCACGATGGCGATGGTGGTATTTCCGGCATGAAGATCGTCGATCAGATTTTTCGCCAGACGGGAGATATCCTTTTTCCCGACGACCTCCGTCAGCGGATCGTAGCTTAGGGTCTGGGCGTAACGCGTATCGGACATCCACAGGAGATGGATCCTGCCCACCGTGACAACGGCACCGCTCTGATACCGCTTCATCTTCCCCCGTACCAGTGTCGTCACGACAGATTCATCATCATACAGGAGGTTGGCAGGTACAACCACGGAAAAGGAGGGCCGACGCTCCCTGAGAGCATCCGCCAGCTGAAGCAGAGCCGGAAGCGCATCCGGATCGATCCGCTCACGGAAACGATCCAGGAGTTTCTGAAAGGAGACCTCGCCTTCATTCAGGTAGCTGCTGCCGGTATGAAAGAAAGTGATGACATCCGTTTCTGCACTGTACTCGAAGAAGACCTCATCAAAAAGATCCAGCATCGCCTCGCGGCTTTCCAGTATGTGCTTCTGATCGGTCTGCGACATATTCAATCCCGCTCTTTCTCTCTCCGTCCTCTAAACAATACAGACATCCAATGTCCAAAGGCAGTCGTTTTACCCGCCGGCCTTCCGGCTCCGGGGACACTCCGGTCATTATACCACACCAGGAGCGGATGCACAACGGAAGGAAAACGCAGTTCTTATCCGTTTTCCTCCGAGCCGTCCATCTTCTCGATCCGTATCGCACATACCTTGTATTCCGGGATTCTCGCATATTTATCCAGAGCGGCATTGGTCAATACATTGGCATTGCCGTCCGGGAAATGGAAGGGCATCCAGCTCTCCCTCGGTGACACCTTCTCTCCCACCCGCGCGGTGGTAACGATACTGCCTCGTCTGGAGCTTGCCCGCACCTTTTCTCCGTCGGAGATCCCGAGCCTTGCCGCATCCTCCTCGTTGATCTCGATAAAGGAATGCCCCTCTCGTTCCATGAGACCCGGAGTCTTTCCCGTCATGGCTCTGGTATTGTAATGATACAGGATGCGTCCGGTCATCAGGATGAAAGGATACTCCTCATCCGGAAGCTCCGCACTGGGAACATATTCCGCCGGATAGAACCAGCCCAGCCCTCTGGTGAACTTCCCGACATGCATGATGGGCGTACCGGGATGCTTTTTGTCCGTGCAAGGCCACTGCAGACCGCCCTCCTGATCGAGCCGGCGATGGCTGATCCCGGCAAAGCTCGGCGTCAGGGAAGCGATCTCGTCCATGATCTCCTCCGGCGTCATCTGCGGCTGCGGGTATCCCATACGGTTCATCAGATCGGTAAAGATCTCGGTATCGGCACGCATCTCCCCCTCCAGATACACCGCGCGTCTTACGCGCTGTACCCTGCGCTCTGTATTGGAGAAGGTCCCTTCCTTTTCGGCATAGCTCCTGCCCGGAAGTACCACATCCGCCAGCTCCGCCGTCTCGGTGAGGAAAAGATCATCCACCACCAGGAAATCCAGGCTTTCCAGCGCTTTTCGCACATGATTCTGGTCCGCATCCGTCACGATGGGATCCTCGCCGAAGATGAAGAGTCCGCGGATCTCCTTCCGGATCGCGGCACCGAATACATCCGTTGCGAAAACACCGGGTTTCGGACTCAGTTTCAGTCCCCAGGCCGCTTCAAACTTTTCCCTTACCGCATCATCCGTCACCTTCTGATAGCCCGGGAAATGTCCCGGCATAGCGCCCATGTCGCAGGCCCCCTGCACGTTATTCTGACCACGGAGAGGATTGACTCCGCATCCGCTGCGTCCGAGCTTGCCCACCATCATGGCCATATTGGACATACTCATAACACCTTCCGTTCCGGTGGAATGCTCCGTCACGCCAAGACAGTAGATGATCGGAGCCTTGTCGGCCTTCGCATACATCCGGGCTGCTTCCCGCAGATGATCCGGATCGATGTGGCAGATCTCTCCCACCTTCTCGGGGGTATATTCCATCACGATCTTTTTCAGTTCTTCAAAGCCTTCCGTCCGAGTCTTTACAAACTCTTCATCCACATAGCCTTCGTTGATGAACACGTTCATCATGCCGTTGGCAAAAGCGACGTTCGTGCCGGGCTTCAGTTTCAGATGTACATCCGCCACAGCGGAGAGTCCGATATCACGGGGATCCACCACGATGAGCCTCGTCCCGCGCGCCACCGCCTGACGGATCTGCATGCCCACCACCGGATGAGCCTCTTCGGGATTGGAACCGACCAACATGATCACATCCACATCTCCGGTAATGTCTCCGATGGGATTGGTCATGGCGCCGCTTCCCAGTGTCATAGCCAGTCCGTGTACGGATGCGGAATGGCATACCCGTGCACAGTTGTCGACATTGTTCGTGCCGAAGGCGCAGCGCACCAGTTTCTGCAGCATATAAATATCCTCGTTCGTCGAACGGGAACAGGCAAAACCTGCCAGGGCATCCGCCCCGTGCTCCTCTTTGATCCTAAGGAACTTTTTTGCGATCAGATCCATCGCCTCGTCCCAGCTGGCCTGCTCCAGCTTTCCCGTCTCCTTATTGCGGATCAGCGGGTGCTTCAGCCGCTCGGGAGAATGGACGAAGTGAAAGGAGCCGAACCTTCCCTTTACGCAGAGCATCCCCTTATTGGACGGTCCGTTTGCCGGCTCCACATCCACGATGGTATTGTCCTTGACCACCAGGTAATACTGACAGCCGGTCGCACAGTGCGGACAGGTCGTCAGAACCTTCTTCACACGGCCCGGCTGATACTTTCCGCGGTTTTTCGCGATCAGCGCTCCGGTAGGGCAGACCTCCGCACAGTTCCCACAGGATTCGCACGCCGTGCTCTTCCAGTCTTCTCCGAAGGGCGCGTCGATCAGGGTACGGGTACCGATCTTTCCGTTATGCAGTACCCCGTTCCCGGAGATCTTGTTGCAGGTGCTCACGCAGCGCTGGCAGTTGATGCAGAGTTCCGGATAATAGGTCAGGAAGGGATTTTCCTTCTTCGCCGGAAGGCGCACTCCGCTTCCCGGGTATACCGAATGGGTGATCCCGTATTCGTTGGCCAGATCCTGCAGACGACAGTCACCGCTCTTTGCGCAGGAAAAGCAGCGCACATCATGGTTGGCCAGAAGCATGTTCAGTACCTGCCGCCGGCTTTTTATCACGCGCTCGCTGTCGGTACGGATCACCATGCCGTCCCTCAGCCGGGTATTGCAGGATGTGATCAGATGGTCGCTGCCTTCCACCTCTACCACACACATCTTGCAGGCACCGATCTCGTTAACGCCCTTCAGATAGCAGAGCGTGGGGATATTAAAATCCAGAAATCTCGCCGCCTCCAGTATGGTCACACGGTCTTCAAACTCCTGGGGGATGCCGTTGATCGTCACCTTAACCTTCATACTCTGCCTCCTTCCACTACACCGCAGCCGAAATGATCGCAGCGCAGGCACTTCCTGCACTCCTGCATGGCCTCGTCGTAAGTCATCCCGTTCTCCACCGGTTCAAAATCCTTTTTCCGTTCTCTGGCCGAGCGGTCCGTGAGATGGACCCTTCCGATCCGTGTCCGGTCATTCTCCTTCGGCTGGGGATAATCGATGGCACCGAGGATCTTGTGATGATAGCCCAGATACTCATCGATATTGATGGCAGCCACCTTTCCGGCACCGATGGCCTTGATCACCGTAGCCGGCCCGAAGACACAGTCTCCGCCGGCAAAAACATTCTCATAGCTCCGAAGTCTCGCCGTGGGAAGCGTGGTAAAGGTCTTACGCTTTGCATCCACATCATACTCCTCAAAAGGTCCGGAGATGATATCCTGTCCGATAGCCATCAATACCACATCGCAGGGGATCACCCTTTTCTCTTCCCGCGCAGTTGCCACTCCGGGCTTTCCTCCCTTATATGCGGAGATGATCTGAGGCTTCATCTCAAAGCCGCAGACTCTGTTGTTCTCATCCTTCAGGATGGCCTCGGGAGCGTTCAGTGTCAGAAGCTCAACGCCCTCCTCGATCGCTCCCTGGATCTCACTGGGCAGCGCCGTCATATCGATCTGCCGTCTGCGGTATACCACCGTGACCTCCTCCGCTTTGCAGCGCACTGCACTCCGGCAGGCGTCCATCGCTACGTTCCCTCCTCCGATGACGACAACGCGCTTTCCGGAGAAATCGGGCGCATCGCCTCTGCCGATCCGTCCGAGGATATCCACTGCGGAATATACCCCCTCGGCGTCCGCTCCCGGAACATCCACGCCTTTGCCGGCCTGCGCTCCGACGCAGATGTAGACCGCATCATAATCATTCCTGATCTGCTCCATGGTGATGTCCTTCGGGATCTCCGTATTGAAACGTACCTCGATATTCCCCGTGGAAAGGATCGCTGCGATATCCTGATCCAGACGGTCCTTGGGAAGGCGATAGTTCGGAATGCCGTATCGCAGCATTCCTCCGAGATGGTCCTTCTCCTCAAAGACCACCACCCTGTGTCCCATCAGGGAGAGATAATAAGCCGCCGTCAGACCGGAAGGGCCTCCGCCGATCACGGCAACCTTCTTTCCCGTGGAAACGTTGCACTCCGGCACTTTTACCTGATCGGCCGCGATCTGATCCACCGCAAACTTCTTCAGTCCGCGGATGTTAACGGGACTGTCCAGGAAATCTCTGCGGCACTTTTCCTCGCAGGGATGCTCACAGACAAATGCACAGGCCGTCGGAAACGGATTATCGAGACGGATACAGTTGATGGCATCCGCATAGCGGTGCTCTCCGATCAATGCAATATAGTTCGGAATGTCCACATGTGCCGGACAGTAGGAAACACAGGGGATCTTCTGCCCGACCTCCTTCTGACAGCGGTGCTGCTCGATGTGGCTCATATACTCGTCCCGAAAAAGCTCCACGCTCTCGAGCACGATACGCGCCGCTTCGTAGCCGATGGCACAGTCCGCAGTATCCTCGATCATACGGCAGAGCTCCACCATATCATCGAACACCTGCATATCCGCCTCTCCCTCTACAATGGAGCGCATCATATTCTCCACCTGCTCCAGGCCGTCCCGGCAGGGTACGCATTTTCCGCAGGTCTGACTTCTGGCGCTCTGCAGGAACGAAAGCTGTACCGCGATGGGACACACTCCCGGCGGGTTTCCTTTGACACGCTTTACAAAGCGCTCAAGGAAGCGCATGGTTTTTTCGTTCATCTCATTCTTGTAAATGACCGTTTCCGAATGCATGAAAAAGCCCTCCCCTATATTGAATCGTCGTAATAAAAATAATCAAAATCCGCGGCTTTCCTGCTGCCGCAACCGCCGTTGTTCGCATAGATCCCCACCAGTGTTCCGGTGTGGCGTTTGGGATCATCCGCCACCCCCTCATCGCAGAGATAGATACAGTCCTTCAGTGTCCCGAGTTCTGTCCAGACGGCTCCGTCCGTGCTGTAATAAAAGCTCCGGTCCAGATACTCCGTCACCACCTTCAGATACACCGGTCCCTCCGGGATCTGCTCCGTCTCAGCCACGACCTCCTCGCCGCGGTTTCGGTTGATGACCAGACGCAGCTTCCTTCCGCTCTCCCAGCAAAGGGAGCAACGCACATAAGTGGCAGTGCTGTAATAGCAGCACAGTCCCGCCTGCTCTCCGTCCCGGTCCGGAGTAAATTCCAGCTTCGTCTGTGCCGTGTAGCAGAGTTCCTGCTCTCTTCTTAGCAGCGTATTCTTTGCCCGGATCTCAAAGAGCTGCCCGTCTCCGGTCCAGATGCGAAAATATCCCGGCCGCTCTCTCAGGGACCAGGATCCGTTGTCGGGATTACGGACAAATTCCCACTCCGGCCCCAGCGTATCCCGATCAAAATCATCCCTAAGCTCCCGCTCAAACACACATTCCGGAAGCTCCGGTGCCTGCTGCACCATGCTCGGACCCTTTCCGCCGTTGATGGTGAACCATCCGTCCTTCGTCCATTCCACCGGATCCAGCGCCGTCTCCCGGCCAACGGTGGTATAGTTCCCGCCGTTTCTCCTGCCGCACAGATAGTAGCACCACCACTTCCCGTTCTGATCCTGTACCGGTTTCCCGTGTCCGGCACGCTGCAGCAGGGCCTCCGGATCCGTCTGTCTCATCACGGGATTATAGGGTGATCTCTCGTACTCTCCGTACAGATTCCGGCTGCGTGCCACATTGATCCCGTGTCCGTAGCCGGTTCCGCCCTCCGCGACCATGGCATAATACCAGCCGTCCTTTTTGAAGATATGGGGTCCCTCCGGGCACCGCTCTCCGGTCCCCTCCCAGGCCGTCCGCACCGGTCCCGCCACGGAAAGCCCGTCCTCCGTAAGGGGTACAGTCTGTGCCGCTCTGGCGATCACCATGTATTTTTTTCCGTCATCATCCACAAAAAGAGAAGGATCGATATCATCCACTTCGATGCAGACCGGCTTCCCGTAAGGCCCTCCGGGTTTGTCCGAGACCATGACCAGCTGTCGTCGCATCACATTGTTGCCGCGTTTTCCGTCGGCATTCAGCCGGAGCGTCGCGTAGATATAGTACTTCCCGTCCGCATACGCGATATCCGGCGCCCAGATGCCATGGGAATCCCGGATACTGCTCAGATCCAGCCATTCCGGATCGGTGATGGCGTGTCCGATGATATGCCAGTGGACCATATCCCTGGAATGAGAGATGGGGATCGCAGGAAAATACTGAAAGCTGGAGTTGACCATGTAGTAATCATCGCCAACACGGATCACGGAAGGATCCGGGAAAAATCCCCGCTGTACCGGATTTTGATAGGTTCTTCTTTCGCCGTTCATACGCAGCGGACCCAGGGCAGACGGGACGTCCGGTCAGCGCCGGGCCCGTAGGAGCCGCGCTCTTCAAAGACTACGCCGCCGGCTTCTCCTCGTCCGCTCCACTCAGCAAAACCTTCGGGATGGATATGAGCATCCAGAAAGCAGTCCTCCAGAAGGACTCTGGCGTATTCTCTCCAGGGACGTCCGAGATAGCAGCTGTGATCCTCCACATCACCGGTGCGCAGGAAGCGGCATTTCCTGGCCACGAAACCGGTCTCCACATCTTTGGGGGTACAGGGAGCAAAGACATATCCCGCCTCTACATTAACAAAATCACATTCATCAAAATACGCGGTCGCACCGCCAAAGACAAAGTCCACGCCGCCTTCGATCCGGCACCGTCTGAAACGGACCGTTCTCGGGATCCGCGGTGTCACCTGCTTCGCCCCGAGAAAGCCGTCCTTCTGGATCTCCTTCGGCGGCAGCGGAGCCAGAAAGAGGGTATCCTGATGTCCGCGGAGGGTGCAGTCTTCCAGACAGATATCGTCTCCGTCCAGATACAGGGCGATCGCCTGTCCCGCTGTCTTTCCGGGCCCCGCCGTATTTTCAAAGGTGCAGCCGCGAAACGTGATACGATCGGCATCCGCCGTCACCACAGCCGTCCGGAAGGTCCCGTAAGGCCGGCCATCCGGATGGATCGCAAGAGCACCGAGATCTCCGGTATAGTGCTGCCCCTCTATGATCCTGTCTGCTTCTCCGATCCTTATCTGCATCTGTCCCGTTTCTTCCTTTCCTCTGAAGAACCGGCAGTCCCCCGTTTCATCGGGAGGATCCTCCGGTATGCGATGCACCCCGTCAGACCGCAGCCGATGCCGGGATCTTTTCCCGGCACCCGCCGAAAGCTGTCTGTCAGAGTAATGCCAGCGTCTGTCTTGCGATGGAGAGTTCCTCGTCCGTCGGAACGATCATCACGGTCACCTTGCTTCCCGGCTCCGTTACGATGATCTCCTCCCCTCTGGTCTTCAGGTCCTCCTCACGGATGATCGCACCGAGATATCCGAGATAGGAGCAGACGCGGGTACGGACACCGTAGCTGTTCTCGCCGATCCCGGCGGTAAATGCGATCACATCCACACCCTGCATCGCCATCGCATAAGCACCGATGTATTTTGCAACACGGTAGCAGTAGGTATCCAGCGTCATCTGTGCCAGCTCGTTGCCTTTATCCGCGGCATCGCAAAGGTCCCGGAAGTCACTGGAAAGGCCGCCCGAAAGGCCGAGTACACCGGACTTTTTATTCAGTACCGTGTTCATCTCATCCGGCGTCAGACCTTCCTTATCGCAGATAAAGGAAAGAATCGCGGGGTCAAGATCTCCGGATCTCGTTCCCATGATCAGGCCTTCGAGAGGGGTCAGTCCCATGGAGGTATCCACGCACTGTCCGTTCTTTACCGCGGAAATGCTGGCACCGTTCCCCAGGTGGCAGACGATGATCTTCAGATCCTCTCTCTTCTTCCCGAGGATCTCTGCGGCACGCTTCGATACATAATCATGGCTGGTACCGTGGAAGCCGTAGCGGCGTACCTTGTATTTCTCATAATATTCATACGGAAGGCCGTACATATAGGCCTTCTTCGGCATGGTCTGATGAAAGGCCGTATCGAATACCGCAGCCTGTCTGACTCCCGGCATATTGTCCGCGCAGGCGCGGATCCCGATCAGATTGGCCGGATTGTGCAGCGGAGCCAGAGCACTCAGCTCCTCGATGTCCCCGATCACGCTTTCGTCGATCAATACCGCTCGGTCAAACTTCTCACCGCCGTGTACGACACGATGGCCGACTGCTCCGATCTCGGACAGGGAAGAGATCACACCGTGCTCCTTATCGATGAGCGCTTCGATCACGAGACGGACTGCTTCCTTATGATCCGGCATCGGCGCTTCCTTTACCACCTTGTCCTTCCCGGCCGGGGTATGGGTCAGTACACTCCCTTCGATGCCGATGCGCTCCGCCAGGCCCTTGGCCAGGACCTTCTCGCTGTCGGAATCGATAAGCTGATACTTCAGAGATGAACTTCCGCAATTGATGACTAAGATATTCATGGGATCCTCCTGCTACTGTTTTTGTGTTCTTGTGTTCTTCCGCTTTCTGCTTTTACCGGCCACGGCAGATATCGTCCTCCGCCTTCCGCTCCGGTATACGGCCCTGCTTTTCGAGTCCCGGACCGGAGGGTGATCTCAGCCTTTCAGCTCCCGTACCAGAGCGATCAGCTCCTCATCCCCGGCATCCGCAAAGAAGAGCTCGTCAAATCTTTCCCCTGCGATCGCTCCCTTTACCAGCTCCGGATCCAGATCCTTCAGGATCTCCGAAAGCGGCCGGAACGCCTTTTCCCGGACTTCGTCCAGGATCTTCTTGTTCCGCTGCTCCGGAACGACACGTTCCTTGGGATATCCGCCGCCAAAGGGCTCCAAAAAAAGCTTTTCAAAGATATACTCGAGATTCAGATCTCCGCCCCAGCCGTATCCCAGCGCGAAGGGGATCGAGATCGCATTGCCGTCGTTGATCTGTGCGAAGGTGTAGGCATCCAGCGGCGTAGCTACATGCCCGCAGATCACTCCGGGAAAGGAATTCAGCGCCAGCATCGCTCCCTCTCCGGTACCGCAGCCGGTCACCACAAAGTCCGCTGCTCCGGAGTTTAAAAGGATCGCCGCCAGTATCCCGTTCTGCACATAGGTAAGCTGCGCCTTATCCTCCGCTCCGTACATTCCGTAATTGCGCACCTCGTAACCTTTTGCATCCGCCACCTTCTTCAGCGCGCGGTAGATCTGATCGTTTTTTGCTGCCTGTGAGTTTTCATTGATCAATGCTATTTTCATGGACACTCTCCGTTTCCGTATATGAAAGACCGGCAGTGACCGGAACTGTTTCCGGATCACTGCCTTTCGTCTCAGTCGTTTACTTTGATGCTTCCTTCCACCTCTACCTCGTCCTTAAACTTCGACTCGTCCAGATTGCTCGGATCCTGTCCGATGTAAGCGGAGATCCCGCCATCGATGTAGACCACCTGGCCGTTGATGAAGTCGGAGGCGGGAGACGCAAGGAATACCGCCAGTCCCATCAGATCCTCCGTATGTCCCCAGCGCTGCGCCGGCGTCTTGGATCGGATGAAACGGTCGAAGGGATGCATCGAACCGTCTGCCTGCTTTTCCCGAAGGGGCGCCGTCTGCGGCGTAGCGATATAGCCCGGTCCGATGGCGTTGCACTGGATATTGTACTGACCGTATTCCGAGCAGATATTTCTCGTCAGCATCTTCAATCCGCCCTTTGCCGCCGCATAAGCGGAGACCGTCTCACGACCGAATTCGCTCATCATCGAGCAGGCATTGATGATCTTTCCCTGTCCCTTTTTGATCATAGCGGGAAGCACTGCCTTGGAGCAGATGAAGGGTCCCGTCAGATCCACACTGATCACGGCATTCCAGTCATTCAGGCTCATCTCCGTCATGGGGATGCGCTTGATGATCCCGGCATTATTGACAAGGATATCGATCTCGCCGACTTCCTTCGCCACCTCGCTGACGAACGCCTCCACCTGATCCTCCTTCGTCACATCGCAGACCCTGCCGAACGCTTTGATCCCAAGCTTCTCGTACTCAGCCAGACCTCGATCTACCAGTTCCTGATTGATATCGATAAAAACGATCTTTGCTCCCACTTCTGCATAGGCCTTTGCATATGCAAGTCCCAGTCCGTAAGAAGCTCCCGTGATCCAGGCTACTTTCCCGTCCAGCCTGAATTTATCAATGATCCCTGCCATTTTCTTTTCCTCCTTTTTCCTCTTTATGTTGTGTGGTTTTCCTGTTGTTCTTCTGTTCCGATTTACTACTGTTCTGTTGTTCTGCTGCTCTCTTGCTCTATCGTTCTGTAGTTCCACTGTTCTGTTGTCCGCTGTTTGCTTTTTTGTTGTTCCGTTTTTTTACAGCCCGATTACATCAGATCCTGATTCCGGACATCATCCATATCATCAAAGTCCTGATTCTCGCCGACCATACCCCAGATAAAGGTGTAGTTACGCGAGCCGGCACCGGAATGGATCGACCAGCTGGGAGAGATCACCGCCTGTTCATTGCGCATCACGATATGACGCGTCTCCTGCGGCTCTCCCATATAATGCATGACAAACGCATCTTCGGGCAGATCGAAGTACAGATAGACCTCCATGCGCCGGTCATGCGTGTGACACGGCATGGTATTCCATACGCTTCCGGGTTCCAGCTGGGTCATTCCCATTTCCAGCTGACAGCTCTCCACCTGTCCCGGAAGGATGTATTTGTTGATCGTACGCTTATTGGCATCTTCTACCGTGCCGAGATGCTTCTTGTTCTCTTCTTTAATGACGACCTCACCCTCCCCGGCAGTGCCCTCCCGCTTGATCAGCACGGTAGGACAGCTCCTGTGTGCCGGTGCGGAGTTGATGTAGAATTTCGCCGGTCTGGACGGATCACAGCTTTCGAAAACGATATCCTTTACTCCCATTCCGATATACATCCCGTTGCGCCCGGCCACTTCGTATCTTCTGCCGTCGGCCGTGATCACGCCGTCTCCGCCGATATTGATCACGCCCATCTCACGGCGTTGCAGAAAATATTCTGCCCTGAGCTCGTCACCGGCTTCCAGCGTAAGTGCCTTCGTCACAGGCGTAGCCGCTCCGGTGATGATACGGTCGATGTGACTGTATACAAGGTAGATCTCATCTTCACGGAAGACCTTTTCGATGAGGAACTCCTCCCTGAGCCGCTTTGTATCGTAATGTCTGACATCTCTCGGAGATGCTGCCGTACGTAATTCCATGATTCTTTCCTCCTAGTGAATATTTATACAAGTATAAGTTACCTTCGCACTTAAATCCGCACTTTGCCTTCGACTCGCTGTTTTAAGGCCCGCACGGTACCTGACGTCGCTAAGCTCAGGTCAATGCAGCTGTTATGATGGCCATGGAGTAGACTTCCAAAGCGTTACAGCCACGGGACAGATCGTTGATCTGTGCATTTAATCCGAGCAGGATCGGTCCGTAAGCTTCGAAATTACCCATACGCTGTGCGATCTTGTAGCCGAGGTTTCCGGCATTGATGTCCGGGAAGATGAAGGTGTTGGCATAGCCGGCCACCTTGGATCCCGGTGCCTTCTGTCTCGCCACACGCGGTGATACCGCGGTATCAAACTGGAACTCTCCGTCGATGGGAACGTCCGGATACTCTTCCTTTGCTTTTGCCGCAGCGTTGCGCATCTTATCCACGGAATCTCCCTTGCCGGAGCCTAAGGTCGAATAACTTAAGAAAGCTACCTTCGGATCGATACCGAAGATCCTCGCACAGTTGATCGTCTCGCCGCAGATCTCTACCAGCTCATCCTCGGAAGGCTGGATATTGATCGCGCAGTCTGCCATGGCAAGCACCTCGTTCTCACCGGTAGCACCGGGGCGGACCAGGATGAAGCAGGAGCTGACGATGGAATTACTGGGCTTCGTCTTGATGATCTGCAGTGCGGGACGCACCGTATCGGCCGTGGAGTAGGTCGCACCGCCGAGCAGGCAGTCCGCGATCCCCATCTTGACCAGCATCGTACCGAAATAATTCCGCTGCTGCATCATTTTTTCCGCCTTTTCCATGGTCATCCCTTTTTCCTTGCGGATCTCATAGAATTCCCGAACGACCTCATCCAGCCGCTCATAATTCAGGGGATTGATGATCTGCGCACCACGGATATTGTAGCCCGCTTCCTCTGCCGCATTGGCGACCTCCTGCTCGTCTCCCAGCAGGATCGGGGTAAGGAAATTGCTCGCCAGCAGACGAGAAGCCGCCTCCAGGATACGGGGATCCTCGCCCTCCGTCAAAACGATCGTTTTGGGATCTGCCTTCAGTTTCTGGATCATTGCTCCAAAACCAAACATTTGATTTGTCCTCCTTTTTATTCTTCCGGATCTTTTTGAGTTTCCGTTATCGATCTGAAAACGTCTTCACTATAATACGACACCGTCTTTAAAGATAGAGATCTCGCGGATCCCGTGCTCCTCGGTCTTCGTCTTCTTTCCGCTTGCAATATCCATCACGAAATCCAGCAGCCGCTCTCCGGCCGCATCCAGATCCTCGCCCTCCGCCACGGATCCTGCGTTAAAATCGATCCATGAGCTTTTCTTCTCATACAGGGCCGTGTTCGTCGAGATCTTTACCGTCGGTGCCGGTGCTCCGAAGGGAGTTCCGCGCCCGGTCGTAAAGAGGATCAGGTGCGCCCCTGCCGCTGTCAGATCCGTTGCTGAGACCAGATCGTTTCCCGGGCCGCTCAACATGTTCAGTCCCTTCTTCGTCACCGGCTCCGCATATTTCAGCACATCGACGATCTGGGCACTTCCGCCCTTCTGTACACAACCGCAGGATTTATCCTCCAGCGTCGTGATCCCGCCTTCTTTGTTTCCGGGACTCGGGTTTTCATAAACGACCTGTCCGTGACTGACGAAGTAATCCTTAAAATCGTTGACCATAGCCACTGCCTTGTCAAAGACAGCTTCGTTCTCGCAGCGGGAAAACAGGATGTTCTCCGCTCCGAACATCTCCGGCACTTCCGTAAGGACCGTGGATCCGCCCAGAGCGATCAGGCGGTCGGAGAACCGTCCCACAGCCGGGTTCGCCGTGATCCCGGAGAGACCGTCGCTTCCGCCGCACTTCATCCCGATGACCAGTTCTCCGGCAGGGATCTCCTCTCTCCGAAAACCGGATGCATAGGAAACCAGCTCTCTGACCAGCTTCACGCCCTCCGCGACCTCATCATCCACATCCTGACAGCGCAGGAACTTCACCCGCTGCGGATCATATTCTCCGAGTTCTTCCAGAAAGAGCTCATGCGTCAGATTCTCACAGCCAAGCTCCAGACAGAGTACGCCTGCCGCATTCGGATGTCTGGTAAGTGCTGCCAGCAGGCGTTTTGTCTGATCCAGATCCCCGCCGAGCTGCGAACAGCCGAAAGGGTGCGGGAAACTGTAAATACCGTCCACGCTGCCTCCTGTCAGAGACTGCGTTTCCTCCACGATCTGTTTAGCGATACCGTTAACGCATCCGACGATGGGAAGGACCCATATCTCATTCCGGATCGCTGCGCGTCCGTCTTTGCGCCGATATCCCTGAAAGCTTCTTGCTGCAGTATCCGGAAGATCATAGACCTTATGATCGTAGACATACTCGCCGCCTTCTTTTAATGTGGTCTTTGCATTATGGGTATGTACCCAAGCACCTTCCGCGATATCCGCCGTTGCTGTCGCAATGGTATTGCCGTATTTGACGATCGCCTCTCCCTTTGCGATGTGGGTGAGGGCGATCTTATGTCCGCGCCGGATGGCCTCAGCCGCAACAAGGCTCTTTTTGTCTGCCGTAAGCTCCGCACCTGCGGAGATATCCGTAAGTGCGACCGCCACATTATCCGAAGGATGTATTTTGATCAATTGCATGATTGTCTGTCCTCACCGTTCCTGTACTCTGACCGTCACAGGATGCTCTTGTATGCTGCTTCCGCACCTTCCCGGCGGATCAGTTCCAGATCCGCGAGAACGGTATCATAAAGTCCCTCGATCTTCGTCAGATCCTGATCCCACATTTTCTCATTGGAAAGCACTGCCCGGACCAGCTCCGCATCCTCTGCGTTTCTGTGCTCAAAGTAGAAATCCAGGACCCATGCGTCATCCTGTACCTTGTATTCGTTCCCCTTCGGTCGCACGCAGATCAGCCCATCCTCCGTGCGCTCCCTGATTCCCGTTGAATAGAAGGCGATATATGCCGCCAGGCTCATCGTAAGAGCCACGGGGAGCTTGCCGAATTTTTCCATATACTCCAGGAAAGACGGGAGATTCCGTGCTTTCCACTTGGCGGTGGAATTTAAAGATATGCTCATCAGTTCGTGATTGACAAAGGGATTGTTGAAACGATCTGTTACCGCTGCGGCAAAGTCATCACAATCCTGCTTATCCAGAGGAAGTACCGGGATCACCTCTTCAAAGAGCATCTTGTTCATGAAGGCGCGGATCGTCTCGTTATGCATGCAGTCGCGCACGATATCCTGACCGGACAGATATGCCCCGAGGACAAAACCCGTATGTGCTCCGTTGAGGATACGGACCTTGCGCTTTTTATACGGAGTGACATCCGGAACGACATGGACGTTTACGCCGGCCTTTTTAAACGGAAGCTTATCCGCAAGATACTCCGGTCCCTCGATATACCAGACCCCAAACACCTCTCCGACATCCAGCAGCGGATCTTCATAGCCGTTGACCTTCTCAAGCTCCTCCACTTCCTTCGGATCCCGGATCCGTCCCGGAACGATGCGATCCACCAGGGTCGAGCAGAACAGGCAGTCTTCATTGATCCACTTTTTGAAATCCTCGCCCCAGCCCCAGTCATCGATATGCTTTAAGATGATCTTCTGCAGTTCCTTGCCGTTGTTGTCGATCAGCTCACAGGAAAGCACCACCAGACCGCTGCCGCCTGCAAGGAAACGCTCATGCAGAAGGACGGCAAGCTTGGCCGGGAAAGAGTGCGGCGGTACCTGATCCGGTGCCGACTCAGGATCGTAAACGATCCCGGCCTCGGTCGTATTGCTGGAAATGTACTCGAGATCGCTGCTCTTGATAAGCTCGCGGACCGCATCCCAGTCCTTGACCGGACTGTAGCATCTGTCCACTACGGAGATCACTCTCTTGCGGTCTACCTTTTCTCCCTTTTCGGAGCCTCGCAGATACAGGGTATAAAGTCCCTCCTGCTCATTGATAAGATCGGAAAGCCCCTGTGCGATGGGCTGGAGCAGCGCCACCTTTCCGTTCCAGCCTGCCTTTTCATTTGCAACATCAAAGAAATAATCCACAAAGGCACGGAGGAAATTACCTTCTCCGAACTGCAGCATCTTTACCGGTGCCTCTTTCAGGATGTATCCTTCATAACCCGATCTTTCCAATACTTCATAGTTGAGTTTTGCCATGATCTTTTCTCCTTTTCCTTTTTTGAAAACGGGTACGCTCCCGGGCTCAGATCCCGAAGTAGCGCTCCGCGTTGTAATATGAGATTCCTTCCACGATCTTCTTCAGGCTCTTTTCGTTGTTCGGATACTCCCCATCCTCGACCCATCTGCCAATCAGGTTGCAGGCGATCCTGCGGAAATAATCGTGTCTTGTATAGGACAGGAAGGAACGGGAATCCGTCAGCATACCGACAAAATTTCCGAGCAGTCCGAGATTTCCGAGAGAACGCATCTGCTCTTCCATGCCGTCACGGGAATCCAGGAACCACCATGCCGCACCGAGCTGCATCTTTCCCGGAACCTCATCGGACTGGAAGGTCCCGAGACAGGTCGTGATCTGATTGAAGTCATTATGATCGAGTGAGAAGACGATCGTCTTCGGCAGCTCATTCGTCGCATCCAGTTCGGAAAAAAGCTGTGCCAGCTCGTTGTAGCAGCTGCTCTTCGCAATCATGTCATATCCGGTATCCGGCCCCTCAAGCTTGAACATCCGCTCGTTTACATTCCGCGTGCAGGAATAATGGATCTCCATGACCACATTTTCCTTGTGATACTTCCGGGCCAGGGAAAGAAGCAGTTTTGTCTGATAGATCTCCGCCTCTTCCACGGAAATCTTCTCGCCCTTCATCGCTTTGGAGAAAGCAGCATCCGCATCTTCCTCACTCCCTTTCCGGAACATCACGTAATCGATCCCGTGATCGGAAGCCTTGCAGCCATGCGCCTTGAAATAATCCAGCCGCTCGTTCAGCGCATCACAGACATCCTGCGATGACTTCAGCTCTCTTCCGACGGCCTCTCCCAGCTTTCTGATATAATCCGCGAAGCCATCCTTTGTGATGTTGATCGCCTTGTCCGGACGGTAGGAGGGACATACCATGAATCCCAGATCCTCCTTCGCCAGTTTCTCGTGCCATTCCAGCGTATCTACCGGATCGTCGGTCGTACCGATATACTTTACATTGGACTTGCGGATGATCCCCCGTACGGAAAGCTCCGGATCGTTCTTCAGCATTTCGGCGGTCTTATCCCAGATTTCCTTCGCATTTTCCTCCGTCAGCGGCTCCGTGATCCCGAAGTACTTTCTGAGCTCCAGATTCGACCAGTGGAACATCGGATTCCCGATGGCCATCTCGAGTGCCTTTGCAAACTCCCGGAATTTCTCAAAGGGCTCCGCATCGCCGGTCACGCGCTCCTCCGGTACCCCGTTCGAACGCATCACGCGCCATTTGTAATGATCTCCGAAGTAGCTCCCGTCCGGATTCTTCCCGCCCAGCCAGATCTGTGCGATATTGTCATATCGGCGGTCCTCGTAGATCTCCTGCGGCGAGATATGACAGTGATAATCAATGATCGGCAAGATTTCCGCATAATCGTGAAAAAGATGCTTTGCCGTCTCGTTGTACAGCATAAAATCCTTGTCCATAAAGTCCTTCATTTTCTTAAGCCTCCTAGCTTTCGATCTGATGATCCGTTCGGGTTCCGCGCTCCTTACTGTTTTTATGTAAGCGCTTACATTACTGTTATACCTTAGTTTTTTTTTCTTGTCAATACCTCTTTTTCAATTTTTGTTTTTTTATTCCGTCCGGGTCGTCTCCCGTTCGATCAGAGTGCAGGGGACCGAGATCTTATGCGTCAGTTTGGTCTCTCCCTCTTCCAGGATCTTCATGATCCTGACGACGGTGTCCTTGCAGATATCCGCGGTATGGTTGTCGATACTGGTGATCTCAGGGGTACTGGACATGGCCAGTGTGGAATTATTGTATCCCACGATCTCGATATCCTCCGGGATCTTTAATCCCTTTGCGGTTGCGTATTTGACGGCCCCCACCGCGATGGAATCATTGGATGCGATGATCCCGTCACAGACAAGATCCTCCTTCCCGAGCAGAAGATCACGTACGGCATGAATGTCGTTTTCAACATACATGATGCCTTTTTTTGCGGATCTTCCCGCATCCTTCATCGCCCGCTCATAACCCTTTCGCTTTTTGTTCGCGCTGTAGGAATGGGAATCCGTAAGAAACAGGATCCTCTCCCGTCCCCGTCCGAGCATAGCTGCGGTCGCGTCAAAGACCGCTTTCTCATCCTCGCATACCGATGCAAAGATGTTTTCCCCGTTTACGTTCCCGTTGATGATGAATACCGGCACCTGTCCTGCAGCCTCCCGGATATACTCGGTCGCATGCGTATCACTTCCGTCTCCGGCATACGTGGAACCCACATAGATCAGACTGTCGATATGCTTCGACAAGAGCATTTCCGTCTTTTTCTGCTTGCCTTCCAGGTCAAAACCGGTGCAGCTTAAGATACAGTCGTAGCCGTAGCGTATCAGTTCCTCCTCCAGGAATGCTACGGCATTGGCCATATACAGATCCGCATTGGTCGGCACCAAAACCCCTACCGTATGCATCGTATTAAGACCCAATCCCTGTGCAAATACATTCGGTGTATAGCCCTCTCTTTCGATCACCGCCATCACCTTTTTTCTCGTATTCTCCGAGACCTTTTCCGATCCGTTCATCACACGGGATACCGTAGCGATGGAAACATTTGCCATCTTTGCGATATCATAGATATTGACTGCATCCTTTTTCACTGGGCAGATCCTCTCTTCTTCTGATTTACGCTGCCGGACCTTCCCGAAGCAGCGGACGCAGCGCTATTGAAAGCGCTTACAATCAACATTTTACTGTATTCCCGAAAAAGAAAAAAGACGGAAATCTGCCGAATTCTTTCCGTCTTTTATATTCATATTTCCCAAGCAGCCTCTACACTGTCACTTCCCGTTTCCCTTTACTGACGGAGCCTTCCGGTTTTTCGGGAAGTCACTCTCCCGAGTGGCATTTCGTCGGAGGCTCGGATCAACGACAGTCCCGATCTGATATATCACATGAAACCGCATCCTACTTGATGCGGGCCGGCGGTCAGCTTTACCGACATTTTCCTCACGCAGGCTCTGCAATAAAAAAAACGTATCCCGCTTTTTCCATCGGGATACGCTTTAAATTCGGATCTCAGAGCCGGAAGCGGATCCTGCCGCCCGGAGATGCTGCATTCCCGGCACAGAAGATGCCGTATTTCACACCGACCCAGCGGCCGGGTACGGCAGACATCGTAAGCCCCGTCCGTTCATTTTCGTCGTCTGTATCGTATGAAAGCCGCACGGTCTCTTCCGGAAAATCCTTCTCCGTTTCACTTAAGTCCCTGCGGCCGCTCCGTACGACCTCATAGCGGACATGCACCGTCACGGTACCTGCCGGAAGTACGCCCAGCTCCTGCCGCTCCTCCACGGTCTCTTCAACGAGGATTTTTCCGAAGCGCTGTTTTCCCCTCACGCAAAATACCCTTATCGCCTCACCCTGCCGTACAAAGCCGATCAGGCCGTATTCCATGCCCATAGAGATCACTCCGGCCTCCTCCGACTCGCCAAGCTCCGTCAGATCGATCGTAAACACCCGGGAAAACTCCGGTGCCTCCCATTTTCGAAGAAGGAGATTCGGAAGATCCCCGTAAGGTCCTTCCTTCGTTGCCGCATATAAAATGACCGCATCATTATCGGTATCATACCATTCCCGTTTCCCGTTGGCGTTCCACTGCCATCCGGGATCCGATGCCACAAACGGCGTTTCCGTCACCGCAGGCGTTCTTCCCTTGCTTAAAGAACCGTCTCCCGGACCTCCGTTTTTCGGAGTGACCTGATCCCGGAACCCCTCTCCCGGAAGTACCTCTTCCGAAACCGCCCGGCCCGTATCGGGCTTTCGAAAACAGTGCACCGGCTCGCCGCAGACTTCTCCCGTCCTGCTCTTTCCGATCACCGGCCAATCCCCTTCCCAGCGCATGGGCTGAAGATGCACGATGCGCCCTGCCGCATACACATCCTGAAAATGGAGGAACCAGTCCTCTCCCGTGACCGTATCCACCCAGGCTCCCTGATGCGGTCCGTTGACCGCGGAAGCGCCCTGTCTCATGACCACCCGGTATTCATAGGGGCCGAAGATATTACGGGAACGGAGCACCGTCTGCCATCCGGTCTTGACTCCGCCCGCCGGAGCAAATATATAGTACCAGCCGTTTCTCTTATACAGCTTGGGACCCTCTATGGTCTCCTGATCGTTTTCATTCCCGTCAAAGACCACCACCGGTTCTCCGATGAGACTCCGTCCGTCCGGCGAAAGTTCCTGCAGATGCAATACGCTCTTATAACCGATCCGGCTCTTCGCGACTCCCGATACCAAATACGCTCTGCCGTCCTCGTCCCAGAAGGGACAGGGATCGATCCTGCCGCTTCCCTCCCAGATGCATACCGGCTCCGACCATTCCCCACGGGGATCGTCTGCCGTGCACATATAAAGTCCTTCATCCGGCATCGGAAAGCAGACATAAAAAAGCCCTCCGTGATAACGGATTGCGGGCGCCCACACGCCGCAGCCGTGTACCGCCCGGTCGTATCCCGGATGAGGCAGCTTTTTCAGCACATAATTGATGATCTCCCAGTTGACCAGATCTTTGGAATGAAGTACCGGGATCCCGGGCGTATTGGAAAAGCTGGATGCGATCAGATAATAATCGGCCCCGACGCGTATCGCATCGGGGTCCGAATAATCTGCATATAATATGGGATTTGTATATGTACCGTCACCGTTGTCCGATTTCCATTCCTGCATCATACACTCCTTACGCTTTCTGCCGGAACTGCAAAATCCGTATCCGTTCCCAACCGGAACTGCAGACTCTGTGTTTTCTCTCGATCGGAACAGCAGGTTCCGTATCCGTTTTCCGTCGGAACCACAGGCTCCGTATCCGTTCTCTGCCGGTCCTCGGGACTCGCTGACGATACTGTCCGACCCGTCGCTCCTGTCATAGCGGTCAATGTCAATGAATGCCGCAGGCATAGATTACCGTTAACTGCATATACCGCGGCCACAGATCGGAATCGGCATTTCTTTTCGTTCGCGATCGTAAAAAACTGCGGACGAAAGAGCTCATCTGGCCAGCCAGCCGCCGTCAACTGCAATGGTAAATCCGTTCATATAGGAGGATGCCTCCGATGCCAGAAAGATCGCGGCTCCGGCCATATCCTCCGGTGTGCCCCAGCGTCCTGCGGGAATACGGGAGAGGATCTCCTCACTTCTTGCTGCATCATCACGAAGCTGCGTCGTATTGTTCGTCGCCATATAGCCCGGCGCGATGGCATTGACATTGATCCCGTGCTTTGCCCATTCGTTGGCCAGGGCTCTCGTCATCCCAAGGATCGCGCTTTTGCTGGCTGTATACGCCGGTACACGGATCCCTCCCTGATAACTCAGCATAGACGCGATATTGATGATCTTTCCGCCCCTGCCGTCTGCGATCCAGCGTCTGGCAAAGGCCTGACTTAAGAAAAAGACCAGCTTCTCGTTAAGATCCGTGACCGCATCCCAGTCCTCCTCCGTAACCTCCGCGGCATCATTTCGCCGGATGATGCCCGCATTGTTCACGAGGATATCGATACGCTCCGCCTGCACATCCGCTTTTTCAAGGATCTGCGCCACCGCATCCTTTGAGGAAAGATCCACGATCAGCTCGGTAAAGCTTCCGCCGTTTTCCCGGATCTTTTCTGCGGTTTCTCCGCAGTTCCTTCTGGCCACACCGTATACATGAGCACCGGCAGAAGCAAGCGCTATGCTGATCCCCTGTCCGAGACCGGTATTGGCACCGGTCACGATGGCACTCTTCCCTTTCAGACCGAATAAACTGTTGATATCCATGATCAGCCTCTGACTTCCTTCACGATCTTTGCCGCCTCCGCAACCTTATCGCGGATCGCATCGAACTCGCCCGCTTTGATCATATCACCCTTGACCATCCAGGATCCGCCGCAGCAGAAGATCTTATCAGACTGAAGGTATTCCGTTACGTTCGAAGCACTGATCCCGCCGGTAGGCATGAACTTCAGCGCCGTAAGAGCGGCACCGATGGCCTTGATCATCTTTAAGCCACCCGCATTCTCTGCCGGGAAAAATTTTACATGGGTAAGTCCGAGCTTTAATGCCTTCATCATCTCGCTGGCCGTCTGGGTACCGGGACATACCGGAATGTCCTTCTCCAGACAGTACTTTACGACCTCCTCATCCAGTCCGGGCGCTACGATGAACTTTGCACCGGCAGCCACGGCACGGTCCACCTGATCGGTCGTAAGGACCGTTCCTGCACCGACCAGCATATCCGGGAACTTTTCCGCCATGATCCGTATCGACTCCTCTGCTGCCGCCGTACGGAAGGTCACCTCTGCTGCCGGAAGTCCGCCCTCCATCAGGGCTTTTCCAAGCGGCTCCGCATCCTTAACATCGTTCAATACCACCACGGGAATAATCCCGACCTCGCTGAATCTCTGAAACACTGCTTCTGTTTTTTCACTCATTGCTTCTGCTCCTTTCTGCGGGCTCTGTCTGCTCTTTCTCCGCTCACCCGATGTCGCTAAACGCCACCTTCGCCCTGCGGGCTCGCTGCCGTTAAGCTCTCACTTATCTTTTTACGCGGGCACCGGCGCCGCCCATGATCGCTTCCACTTCTTCCCTGCTTGCCATGGAGGTATCCCCCGGCGTCGTCATGGCAAGGGCTCCGTGTGCCGCTCCGTAGTTTACGGCCTTCTCGGCATCCTGCGTCGTCATCAGTCCGTATACCAGACCCGATGCGAAGGAATCGCCGCCGCCCACGCGGTCAAGGATCTCCAGTCCGTTGTACTCCTTGGACATATGGATCTCACCGTCGGCCCAGCAGATCGCCTTCCAGTCATTGACCGTAGCCGTGCGTACGGTACGGAGTGTCGTTGCTACCGCCTTAAAGTTCGGATATGCCTTAGCTGCCTCACCGATCATCTTTTTATATCCGTCCAGGTTTAATTCCTTCAGGTTCGCATCATTTCCCTCGATCTGGAATCCGAGGCAGGCCGTGAAGTCTTCCTCGTTTCCGATCATCACATCCACATATTTCGCCACCTCTTTATTTACTTCCTGCGCCTTGGCCTGCCCGCCGATGGCACTCCACATGGAGGGACGGTAATTCAGATCGTAGGATACGATCGTACCGTATTTTTTTGCCGCCTTGCAGGCTTCGATCACCGTCTCGCAGGCCTGCTCGGACAATGCCGCATAGATACCGCCGGTGTGAAGCCAGCGCACGCCCAGCTCGCCAAAGATATGATCAAAATCGAAATCCGCCGGGGTTGCCTGCGAGATCGCCGTGTTCGCCCGGTCGGAGCAGCCGACCGCTCCGCGGATGCCATAGCCTCTCTCGGTAAAGTTCAGACCGTTCCTGCAGATCCGTCCGATACCGTCCGTCTTCTTCCAGCAGATCAGGGAAGTGTCCACACCGCCCTGCTCGATCAGGTCCTTCATCAGCTTTCCGACTTCATTATCCGCAAAGGAAGTGATGACAGCCGTATTCAGGCCAAAGCATTTATGCAGACCGCGGATGACATTATACTCTCCGCCGCCCTCCCATGCCTTGAATTCCCGTGCCGTCCGGATCCTTCCCTCTCCCGGATCAAGCCTCAGCATGATCTCCCCCAGCGATACCGCATCATACTTACAGTCCTTGCTGTCACGTAACTTTAAATCCATGTCGCTACCCCTTTCGTTCTCTTATGAATATCCTTATTTTTCGCGTATGTAAACGCTTACATTGATGATTATAACATCTTTGTTCCCGTTGTCAAGAAGAAAACAGCTTTATTACATTGCAAACAGCATGATCCGATCCTCATACCATGCAAATGACAGCAGATGAAAACTTCGGCTGATGACCGGCATCACGGTGATACGGCATCCCGAAGCGTCTCAGTCTTTCTTCTGCACCAGTTCCATCAGATAATCACTCAGTTCCCGCACGGTCGTCATGGCAAGATAGCGGTCCTCCTCCAGAGTGACGCCGAACTTGTCCTCCACCAGACAGACCAGATTCATCAGTTCGAAAGAGCTCAGTCCCAGATCTTTGGTAATGGATGCGTCGGGATTCAGATCCCGGATCCCGTATTCCTCATTCAGCAGTCTTGCGATCTCATGGATCATACAGTCTTCTCCTTATCTTTCCGGAAGAGTTCTTTTCAAAAGCTTCCGGCATGAGCTCCGTATCCCCGATCCTCATATAGTTCGGCAGTTCCCTGTTCAGTGCCCCGACCGCCTCCCGGATCCCGTCTTCGGATGCACCGTCCTCCGGAACCACTTTGGCAGTCAGGATCTCATGTCCGGAAATCCCGCGCTTTACCGTGACGATGCTCTCCTTCACCCCGGGAATCCGGTTGATCTTATCCTCCAGATATTCCGGAGATACGTTTTTTCCGTTTTCCAGTACGATCAGATTCTTTTTCCGCCCGGTGACATAGATCAGCCGTTCCTCCGTCGTATACCCGAGATCGCCGGTCGCAAAATACCCGTCCCGCATGCATGCCGCGGTCGCCGCCTCGTCTTTATAATAGCCGAGCATCACGTTCGGCCCTTTGACCAGGAGTTCCCCGTCATCAGCCGTCTTAACCTCGATGTGTTTCATGATGGTACCGGCACTTCCCGGGACATTATTACAGGTCCGGCTGACCGCGATCGTCGGCGAACATTCCGTAAGCCCGTATCCGTTGAGGATCGTGATGCCGATCCGGTCAAACAGTTCCACATACTCGCTGTTTAATGCAGCTCCTCCGCTGACGATGAGCCGGAGTCGCGGCGCAAACAGTTTCCCGAAAAACAGATGTCTTACGTCGATCCCGATCCGGCGAAGGAGATCGCTCAGTTTCATCAGCCGTTCCAACGACCGTTCCTTACCGCGTCGCTTCACTTCACGCATCAGCCCGCTGTACATCCCCTCGATCACGAGCGGCACGGCGCCGAAGAAAAAGGGATCAAATGTCCGGATATCGCGCATCAGATGCTTGATCTCCGTGCACAGGCACACCGTTGTGCCGTTATATAACGTAGCCAGGATGCACGGATTGCAACCGTAAGTATGGTTCATCGGAAGAAACGCCAGCGTCGGGTCTTTCAGAATATTATTCTCCAGCGTCCCCCGGATGTTTGTAATGACATTATACTGCGAGAGCATCACGCCCTTCATCCTGCCGTCCGTTCCCGACGTCGTGGCAAGAACGGCAAAACGGTCCTTATCGGTAGCACTTACCGCATCCAGAAACTCCGCAGTACGGTCTTTCGCTTTTTCGATCTCCGCAAAAACAGTTTCGATGCGAAGTTTCCGGGAAACGGAAAGTTTTTTCTCCGTCCGTTTCGTGCAGAATACCGCATCCACATCAAAGCGCCCGATACAGTCCGCGACCGTTTCCGCATCCGCTTCTTTATCCAGCGGAACGATCACGCCCTCAAAGATTACCGCCAGATAAAGGATGATGTACTCATAACGGTTTTCCGACAGGACCGCGAGATGTTTATCCTGCAGTCCCCGCTCCTTCAGGAAAAAATACAGTGCCGCGATCTGCCGCGTCATCTCGCGGTAGGAGAGATCCCGGATCTTATCCTGTTCCCAAAAACGAAGCGCGGTCTTCTCCCCGCTGTCCGCCAGGCGTCCCTTTAACAGTTCGTAAAAGTTGTCGTAGATCACGGTATCCAGATACGGTGTCTTCATTTTTCCCCTCAGAAGATCCCGCCGATCCCGGTGTCGGTATCGATCGTTCCCATGTTATACAGTACCAGCACATCCGTGATATCCCCATGTTCCTTGATAAAAGCGGACGGGCTCCCGCGATAGTAACGGGTATCAAATACGTAGATCGTCCGATAGTTGCTGACAAGGAACGGCAGCATGCTGTTCGCGTAGCTGTCCTTTACGAGCGCAAGTGCGCCTTCGGGTGCCGCCTCGTTCGTGATCGTAACGAGCGGATGGATATTGTTCAGGAAAAACGAGTACTGGTCCCGCTGGCTGAGGTACTCCGGATTGAACAGGCTGTCGCTGACCTCGCCGGTATCCTCATATACAACGGTAAGTTTCTGGGCCGGATCGGTATACGCAAGGATCGAATCAAAGCCGCAGAAAGGATCGTTCAGTCGGGAATAAGTCGTTCCCCGGAAACTTACGCTGACGACCTCCTTTTCATATTCTTCCAGCGGCTTCGCCGCCAGTCCCGCCGCCTCACAGTAAGTACGGTATCCCGTGTAAGCCCCGTAAGCAGTCCAGTGATGGTCGGTACGGTAGTAGAGTTCCCAGGCCCGTCCGGGTTCCGGCGCGTTTCCGCTCTGCTCCGTTACGTTTCCCGGCCGCAGGATACTGTGTGCTTCCGTCCGGTAACTCTCCTGTTCCAAAGCATCCGCCGCATTCACGGTTTCCATCACATCATCCACCCGGTCGTAGATATAAGCGATCACCGCCTTCTGGGTGGTTTTTTCGCCGCTGCCGCCCCCGGAAGGAATGATCCCGGTTTCAGCCTCCTTCAGCTGCGCGATCCGGTCCGGCGCAAACTCCGGCAGTTCCCCCCGACAGATCGTCACGGAGGTCGGGACCAGCATAAGCCGCACCCTTACCCCGGTGTCCGATACGTTTTCCGCAAGTTTCCGAAACTGTGAGATAATCCGCTCCGTGCTCTGCGGTTCATCATATGCTTTGATCAGGAAGCCGTGACCCGCGAGGTACACATCATTGATCTCTTTTCGCCCGGTCATCCGCTCGGCCGCCGTCATCACGGCAAGGAAACCGTCCCGCATCGGGAACTGATCGGAAACATACTTTTCCAGCCCGGAGGTGTAGTCCCCGCCTTTCAGCGACTCCGGCGTAAACTCCGGCATCTGTGCCAGCGTGCGGTTTTCATTTTCCGAATACTCCCGCTTGGCTCCCGCACAGAAACGGACCGCCAGGAACAGGACCATCACGCAGACCAAAAACATCGCAAACTTAGGAGCCGCTCCTACCGCATCGATCTCTCCGGTCAGTATCTTTTCTTCTTTTTTTTTGTTTTCTTCTTTGTCCGCCACGATCTTAACAACCCTCAAAAGCGAAAATACAGAAACGGATTATAGGTATCCGCCACCATGCCCGCCGTTACCACGATAAACAATACCACCATCGCCGCCGCTCCCGCGAGGGAAAACAGCCTCCTGACACCTGCCCCGGCAGCATCCAGTTTTCTGCGAAGCCACGGCCAGAACGGGAACGCTAATACGATCGCCGCAGCCAGGACCGGCAGGTGATTCCCGGCATACCAGAGCACGTCCGTCCGGAAAAAAGCCTCTCCGTGTGCACCGATGCATCCCGCAAAATATGTCTTCAGTTCCGTCATATCTTCAAATACAAAGATCCCGAATCCGACCACCACGAGAAAGACCGCATAAAGATGCCGGAGCACGCGCGGAAGTTTTTTCAATGCCCCGCCGTACACATATTTTTCCAGGATCAGGAAAAAGCAATGGAACAATCCCCACAGTACGTAATTCCACGATGCCCCGTGCCACAGCCCCGTGAGAAACCATACCGCAAGAAGATTGAAGAGATGCCGCGGAACCTTTACGCGGTTTCCGCCGAGCGGGATATAAACATAATCGCGAAACCAGCCGGAGAGCGAGATGTGCCAGCGCCGCCAGAATTCCGTGATCGAGGTAGCACTTAAGGGATAGATAAAGTTCTCCGGGAAATGGAATCCCATCATCCTTCCGAGACCGATCGCCATATCACTGTATGCGCTGAAATCATAATACAGCTGCAGCGTAAAGCAGAGCAGGCCAAGCCAGTGACCCGCGACGGAAAGGTTCTGTGCCGTACGCAGGCTCTCCCACAATTCACCGATCTGATTTGCGATCAGCACCTTGCGGAACAGTCCGAGGAGAAAACGCATCAGACCGCACTCAAAGTTGCTGCGGCTTACCGTCCTCGTTTTGATCTCCTCCTGCACCGTCGTAAAACGTACGATCGGCCCGGCGATCAGCTGGGGGAACATGCAGACATAGGTCAGATAATCGAAGTAATTATGCTCGACGCGCACCTTTTTCCGGTATACATCGATGGAGTAACTGACCGTCTGAAAGGTATAAAAACTGATGCCGATGGGCAGCGCCACACCGGGCAGCGGAAACTCTTTGTGAAACAGCGTATTTACGGTAGATACCGCAAAATCCGCATACTTAAAATATGCCAGCAGGGAAAGATTGATGAGCAGCGCCAGGGCCAGAAACAAACGGCGCCTCGCCTTCGTCGTGCCGAAACGCTCCTGCAGGATCCCGTCCATATAATCCACGAAGGAAGAAAGAAGCATCAGAAGGATGTAGACCGGCTCCCCCCAGGCATAGAAGATCAGACTGAAAACGAGCAGGACGAGATTTTTCGCCCTGCCCGGTATCGTAAAATACAGTAAGAAAAAAGCCGGTAAAAAGAAATATATAAACGGTAATGTGCTGAATACCATATCTTATTTCCAGGCTGCCGCAATGATCCCCTCTATAGCGGTACGATCAGGCGACACGACAAGCCATACATATTTTCCGCTCTGTCCCGTGGAAGAAGCCACAATGTCATCGTGCAGTTCCGGCTGATAACCGCCCCCTGCCGGGTCGGTCTCCGCAGCCTTCTGTGCACGGAAGTTCTCAAGGAGTCCCGCGACCGCTCCTGCTGCCGCCTCATCCGTTGCTTCGATCAGGATCACGCTGTCGACACGGGTCACATCCTCCGCCGTCGCAAACACAAAGCCCGCGACCTTCGTCATATCCAGTCCCAGAAAGTTCTCCGCATACGAACTGTCCGCCAGGAACATCTGCGGAAGCGCCACTCCGGATGTGATCTGCGAATACAGGGCATCTGCCGTAACCGCCGATGTTGCGGTTTCCGTTGCCCCCGCTTCCGCTTCCTCGCCCTCGGGAGCTGCCGTTTCATCCTGCGCCCCTTCATCCGCTGCAGAGGTATCCGTGTCCGTGCCCGTCTCAGCCGTGTTTCCGGCATCCGAAACAGTCGTATTTCCCGCATCCTCCGGGGCCGTCACCGTCTCGTTTTCCGCCGGCTTCTGCGTTTCTTCCGGAGCAGCCGCCGGATCCGCCTGAGCGGTCTGTGCCGTGTTTTCCGTAGTTCCTCCCGCCGTCACGCCTTCCGAACCGCAGCCCGTAGCCGCGATCAGCGCTGCAAGCGCCAGTGCCGTACCGATATGTGTTCTCTTTTTCATCGTCTCCTCCTCCCGAAAAAAGAAGACTCCGCCGCTTTACCGCGACGGAGCCCCTCTCTTCTATGGGACCAACAGGGTTCGAACCTGTGACCTCCCGCACGTCAAGCGGACGCTCATCCCAGCTGAGCTATGATCCCATATTCAATTTCCATCCTGGCTATGCCCTAAGCATATCCGTGGGCCCAACAGGGCTCGAACCTGTGACCTTCCGCACGTGAAGCGGACGCACATCCCAGCTGTGCTATGAGCCCATGCCGTTTCAAACCGACTCCACAATTTTACTATATCTTTTCCATTTACGCAAGCACAATTTTTCACAGTTCCAGCCCGGCGAGAAAGCTCCCTCCTTCCGGCGGTCCGCCGGCATTGATCATGCAGGATTTCAGTTCCACATATTCCTCCGGGATCTGCCGCAGGATCCTGTCACGGTTCGCCTCCGTGATCCCGCCGATCTGCACGAACATTTCATACCATGCCCGCTCTTCCGGATGCTTTTGGAGGATCACCTGCCAGCATTCCTCTCCCTGTTCGGAGCCGGCCGTATGCGCGACCGCATATGCACGCAGGCGTTCCTTCAGCTGCTCCGACAGCCGTCTCGGGCAAAGCAGGCGAAGCAGCGCAAGTTCGCATTTTTCCCGACGTCTGCCGCTCTCATAGGCTCCGACATCGGAGCTTCCGTAGTCTTCCTCACCGCACGGGACCTGACCGGAATAGCCCTCCTGGTCCGAGGTTTCCAAAAGTTTCTCCAGCCATACATCGATGCGCCGGTACCACTCTTCCGTCCCCGCTTCTTTCAGATCCGTCAGATAGGCCGCATCCTTTCGCTGGGAAAGTGCCGCAAGCAGCAGCGTCGCATCCTCATCCTCCGTATTCGTCAGTTCAACAGCCCGCAGATGTTCGCAGTCCTGGAAGACCCCTGTCCCCAGTGCGGCTCTCGGCATCCCGACACGTTTCAGCCGGCGGCATCCCGCAAATGCCCAGTCATCCACTATTTTTATACTCCGCGGAAGATCAACTGCCAGAAGCCGGCCGGCACCGAGGCAGCACTTGCGTCCGATCACCGATACGATCACGTCCTCTCCGAGCCTTTCGGGAACCCTGAGTTCCCCGCTGCAGGGATCGATCGACGTGATCGTTGCAGTTCCTTCCTCATCCGCGGTATAGCTGTAGACCGTCCCTTCCGCTGTTGTATATGTCAGTTTCATCTCACAGATCCAGCTTCAGGATCTCTTCCCGCAGCGCCACGCTGCGCTCAGAGACCATCAGTTCCTTGGAAAGCCTGCGGTAATCCTCACTGCCGAACGATGCAATAAAACGCGAAGGCGTTGCATCTGCGGTAAGTCTTGTCAGCAGGATCGTCAGTTCGTTTCCGTCTTCAAAAGCCTGCTCCGAAAACGCAAAGAGCGCATGCAGCTCGCCGGAGACTTCGCCGCTCTTTTTCTTCAGTACATCCAGCTTTTCCCCATAAGCCGAAGCCGCGGCTGCGAAAGCATCCCCGGAGGCTGTCTCCGTAAGGCGCACCAGTTCCTCCAGAAGAACGACCGTACGTTTCCGGATCTTTCGTTCCTCCTCGGAGATCGCCTGTGCGCGCTGCAGGGATTTCAGCTGTTTTTCCTGCGCCTTCGCCGCACTCTCCAAAAGCCCCGCGGCTTCCGCTTTTCCTTTGAATGCCTGCAGGATATCGCGCAGCCGCATCAGCACATCCGTCGTAAACAGGACCTCCTGCATATCTGCTTCCACGCGGTCCAGCAGCATCCCGAGCAGTGCGATCCTCTCGTCGAACTTCGCCGACTGCGCACGTTTTATCGCCGTATCCGCCGGAGCACCTTTTAAGATCTCCGCGATCCGGTAATCACGCCGGTATTTCAAATAAAGATCGTAATAGGCGGCAAACTCTTTCGCCACCGTATCGTGATGCAGATATTGGGAGATCAGCGCCTCATCCGCCCGCATCCCTTCGTCTTCATACAGAGTCAGGATCTCCGAGAGATCCTCCCAGCCGCGTGCCGTAACATAGGCACGGCCTTTCGCGGTCTGCTCCATCACATAGAAGTGCTCTTTTTTGATCTCGAGATAACTTAAGACCGCGCTGTGCAGCCGGCGTTCCCCGGCATAGGCCCGCCATGCCCCGATCTCGGGCGTTACTTCGATCAGTTTCAGCCGGTCCATCGTAACTACATCGAACTCCCTGACCATGCGGTTATATTCCGGCGGATTCCCGGCCGTTACGATCACCCATCCGTCCGGCACCCTGTGCCGTCCGAACACCTTATACTGCAGGAACTGCAGCATGGACGGAGCCAGCGTTTCCGAGACGCAGTTGATCTCATCGAGGAAAAGGATCCCCTCCTTCAGCCCGCTTTCTTCCATCGTCTCATAAACGGTCGCGATGATCTCGCTCATCGTATATTCCGTTACGGAAGTCTTTTCTCCGCCATACTCTTTTTCGACGATGAAAGGGAGACCGAGCGCCGACTGACGCGTATGATGCGTCATGGAATAGGAGACGAGCGCAATATTCAGTTCCTGCGCGATCTGCTCCATCACGGCCGTTTTCCCGATGCCCGGGGCGCCGAGCAGAAAGATCGGCCGCTGCCGCACCAGAGGGATGCGGTAATTGCCGTCCCCGTCTTTTTTCAGATACAATGTGATCGTATCACGGATCGTTTCTTTTGCCTGTTTGATGTTCATATACTCCGGATCGTCTCCTTTTCCTGATTCCTTTATTGTTCGTGCAGGTCCGTCTCTTCGTTCAGAACGACCTTCGTGCTCCAGAGGGGAACGGGAGCACGGTATTCATCCTCATTCAGGAACACCCACACGACCTCGTATTCCGGACGTGTCGACGGGTAGATCCCGTATCCGTCCGTAAAATAGATGAGTCCGCGCAGATCGGTAAACTCACCCGCCTCTTTCAGTTCCTCGATGTAGGAAAAGACCGGGCGAAAGTCCGTCGCGCCGAATCCCTGCACGGAGAACTCTTTTTCCATCCGCAGGACATCCTCCCGCGACGTCAGGCACAGATCACTCTGGATCTCTGCATCGCACTGCACGATATGGATATTAAAACGGCTGAAGAAAAAGTCATCCGCCCCCAGCAGATCGAGCGTTTTTTTCAGAAAACGCTTCACCGTATCGCCGCTGCAGGACGCGGAAGTATCGATCGCGATCACAAAATCACGGATCTTTTTTTCTTCACGATACTCTAACGGCTCGATCAGCGGCATATCCCCGTAATGGGTCAGTCCGTATGTATAGTAAATATAGTCGTATTCTTCCTCATTGATCGAGGTATGTTCTCCCGTGACCAGAAAGCGCCGGAGGATCGTTCCGTAATCAAAGCTTTCCTTTTCGGATCGGTCGATCTCCTGCGCCAGGGCGTCCGTTCCCGCTTTCCGCTCACTGAAACTTTTCAGTTCCGCCCGGATCCTCCGGGAGATCTGCTGCCAGTCCTCCGCCGTCATATCATATTTCTCCGGACCGCGCCAGAACGAATGATCATCCCGCGCAAAACGATGACGGTAATCCAGCAGGGTCAGGGCATTTACGGACTGTGTCGTAAAGTAACGGTAAAGTTTGTCCGCGGTCAGCGCGCCCGCGTCGGTCTTTAATACGCGCAGCGCTCCGGCAAGATCCGCATCCTCCTCCAAAGAAACCGCCGATAATTGCAGTTCAAGGATGATCGCCTCCACCGAGATATTGCAGGAAAGATCCCACAGCCCCTGATCGAGATGATCATAACCGAAGGGGTGAGCCAGCACGCAGTGGAGCATGCTGTGCAGACAGATCCTCGCGATCCTTTTCGGCGTTTCCCGGTAGATCCGAAGCACCGTAACGGGATCATAATACAGGCGCTCCCCGTCCGTGGCGATCCTTTCCAGTCCGAAACGTTCGGTAAAAACCAGTTTGGAAAAAGCTCCGTCCAGAAAACGCAGCCCCATAAGGAGCTCATCCCGCGTCAGTTCCATGACCTGCGCGGCAAGGCACGATATTTTCTTTTTTTCTTCGCGATCCTTAAGATCCATGGAAACTATTATAGAGGACGCAAAAGGATTGCGCAAATCCAAAATCCGCGAAGTTCAGACGATATCCGCCACCCGGCATCCGGCTGTTGCGATCAGGTCATTCGGGGAAAGTTCGATCTGAAAACCCACCTTGCCTGCGCTGACAAAGATCTTTTCCAGACCGGCTGCCGTTTCGTGAATGAACGTGGGAAACGGTTTCTTCATACCGATGGGCGAACAGCCGCCATGAACATATCCGGTCAGCGGAAGGAGTTCTTTCTGTTTGATCATATCGACTGCCTTTTCCCCGGCTGCCCGCGCAGCTTTTTTCAGATCCAGCGTTTCCCGGACCGGGACGACAAATACATAATATGCTCCGCTCTTTCCCTGCGTCACGAGAGTTTTAAACACGCACCCCGGATCCTCGCCCAGGATTCCCGCGATCTCCTCGCCGCTCAACGTTGCGTCCGGCTCATAGGAATGACTCGTGTAAGTGATCTTTTTCCCGTCGAGTACGCGCATGACATTCGTCTTTTCTTCTTTCTTCATCCTTTATGTTCCCTTTCGTGATTTCATCGTCCCGTAATCGCTGCCGCATTCTTTTCTCCGGCCCCTGCCCCAAGATCCCCCTGTCTTTCGTTGCAGGATTTCTCTAGAGATACGGCACATAAGCCCGGATCCGTATCCCATCCTCCAGATATTCCTCCCCGAGTACCTGTCCGTACTTCCGTATCGCTGCCAGTTTATTCCCCTCAGAATATGGGATGACCTGATCTACATATCTGCGGCTCTTCTGCAGGAGATCGCCGATCAGCGTAAGCAGCTGTTCGATCCCCGCTCCCGTTTTTGCGGAGATCTTCGTATACGCATCCGCCCGCTCATCCCGCAGGCGTTCTCCGCCGCCCGGAAGATCCGTCTTATTGAATGCCGTGATCACGGGCTTTCCTTCGATCCCGAGTTCCCGAAGCGTATCATACACGACAGACATATGCATGTCCAAAGCAGGATCCGAGGCGTCCGTCACGTGAAGGATCACATCCGCGTATTTCGCTTCCTCCAGCGTACTGCGGAACGCATCGATCAGCTGATGCGGCAGTTTCTGGATAAAGCCGACCGTATCGGTAAACAGCACCTCCTGCCCGCCCTTCATGGTGCAGCTTCGTGTCGTCGGATCCAGCGTCGCAAAGAGTTTATCTTCCGAAAGCACCTGCGCCTGCGTCAGGCAGTTCAGTAACGTGGATTTTCCGGCATTCGTATATCCGACGATCGCGATCACGGGCGTCCTGTTCCCCATACGCTTTTTCCGGGTAGTCATCCGTACGCGCTGCATATCTTTGATCTCGGAAGACAGTCTGGAAAGCCTTTTTGCGATCACTCTACGGTCCGTTTCCAGCTTTGTCTCTCCGGGGCCTCTGGTTCCGATCCCGCCGCCGAGCCGTGACATCGCTTTTCCCGCCCCGGTCAGATGACTGATCCGGTATTTCAGCTGGGCCGTCTCTACCTGCAGCTTTCCTTCGCTGGTGTGCGCATGTGCCGCAAAGATATCGAGGATCAGCATCGTCCGGTCGATGACCTTCGCATCCAACAGGTCGGAAAGATTCCTCATCTGTGCCGGGGAGAGTTCATCATCGCATACGACCGCATCCGCTCCGTCCAGTTCCATCAGGAGTTTCAGCTCCGCCGCTTTCCCGCTGCCGATATAGGTCGCCGGATCCGGATGGGGCAGTTTCTGCTTCATCCGTCCCACTGCCGCACCTTCCGCCGTAGCCAAAAGCTCGGAGAGTTCGTCCAGGGAAGCGTCCGCCGCCTCTTCCTCTCCGGAGTACGCGATCACGAGTATGTATTTTTCTTTTTCTTCGGAAACTTCCATCCTGCCTGCTATCCCCTGAAACCGGTTCTCGTTTGAAACCGTAATCCTTCGGAAAATATAACATTTTTACAACATCTTCGCAATGTCGGGAAGGTAATCCCTTGCGACGGACATCAAAAAAGCACAGTCCCGCATATACAACACAGGCCTGTGCCTTTTGATCCGCTCCTTCTGTTTCAGTCAAGGTCACGCTGCTCTTTGCAGCATAAGATCGTATTGCGAATTGCTCCGTAAACGCACCCCGCAAAAGCCAACGCTATCAATATCCCCAGTCTGTGCCTCATTCCGTTTGTCCTCCGCTCTGTGCTTAACTATACCACTCCATTGATCACACGACAAAACCAATCTTATGATAGTGCTGGAATCTCGGCCGATGGCATATCTCTCCATTCCGCCAGCACTCCTCCGCGCATCGCAAGAAAAAAAACATACTCATGAAGCCTTCGATAAACCCTCCTGCATCATTCCAATAAGTAATTTCTCAGATTCCCCCGTCAGGTCCCCTGATTCAGTCAGAATCGTGGTATCCAATACAGATTTTATCGATCCCACCGTAGATACTACTGCTGCAATCGTCTTTTTGCTCTCCGGACTATATTGAGAATAGTCGGTCCCCTCCACTTCCAAGATCCGTTTCATCTCCTGATTTAACGGGTAGCCTCATTCTCTGATCGCGTTTCTGATCAGCCATTCCCTGAATGCTTCTACAGGTATCAGTATCCTTGCACCGACCCTAATGGTTGGGAATCCCGGCTCCTTCACCAGTTCATAGGCTTTCGGAAGGGATATGCCCATCTGCGCGGATAGTTCCTGTACGCTCATGGTTGTCTTCTCCATCACTTTCACCTCCAAATGCGTTGTACTAAGTTCTACAAGTTTTTATTGATTTCAACGCCATTTTAGACTATAATGTAACCGGCGTCTAAAAACTGACGGTAACCTTAACCGTAACGCATAATAAGGATGACAGAGGTGAAAAATGCCGCTTAACTGGAATGGGGATCATATTCCTTCAAAGGCAGATAAAACGACGGATATATTAGGATTAAAGGAAATCGGCGGCGTAGGGCAGCTTGTATATCATCCGTTCAGGTTTAAGACCTACACCTGCGCTTTCGATGGCAAGGAGCAGCTCGTTTACCCGGTATGCAAGCCCGGGCAGGAGCCGGTATTCCCGTCTTCTGATGGACTCACCGGAAAGGAACTGCTGATAAGCCTTTGTAACCTTGCGAAGGTTATAGACAGTTATGACAATAAAACGCCAAAGGAACAGCTTATACTTAAGTGGTGTATGGAGAATATGCACCCCTATAGGGTAGACTTCATCTACTCTGAGCTGTCTCAGGACTTCGATATCAATTCCGTTATGGCGGATATCGTGGAGCGAGACGGTATATTTGAAATTGAGCGATTTATGAAGGATCTCGGAAGCCTGTATAATGCTGTCCGCTTTTATGTGGCTCTTGAAGGTCTGATCTATTCGGATGATGAAACAGCTTATAACCTCTATGAGGAAGGACGCTATTTTGAGAGCTATAACTATTCTGAAAGTTATAAACACGCTTCACCTGAGATTCCGGATGATGTTATGGAAGAAATCGAGTCATCCTCAAAGAATATAGTGGAGCAAATGCGGCGGGCGAACGAATATATCGAAAAACATCCGGCAGAGCAGCCTCCTGAAGGGGAATTTGATTTTAACCATAATCCTTATGATGATTACGATGAGCTGCGGACAAAGCTTGTAGATTTCATCCCGGATTTCAATATGAGGCTTAAGTTTAACTCTGCTACAGGCAGATTTGATTTTTCGGCTGATATCGATTCGGTGTTTGATATAGCCTGGTACACGCTTGCAAGGATGATCTCGGAAGATCCGGCGCTTGAAAACCGGCAAAGAGAGGAATCACGACTGGAAGGTATCATGATCTGCTGCAGGCATTGTGGAAAGTTCCTGATCCGGCGCAGCAATCGGCAGGAGTTCTGTGACTCCGAAGAATGCCAGAGAGCCAGAAACGCAAGAAAGCAGATGGCGTATCGGAAACGAAAGGCAGGAAATGATTATGAAGAGAAGCGCAGACAAAGAAAAACATAGGGATAGATAAAAGCGTCAGCAGCGATGACACTTTTCAAATACGCGGTGGGAAGGAGAATGAGTAATGGATACATATGGTATTTTGGAAAACTCATTTACATTGATAAACAGAAATCTCGATTTTTACAAAAATGCTTATTCGCATCGTTATTATTCTGATGTTGATGAAACCGAAACATCTTTTATTGACAAACTATTTGATATTTCCGTAAATTTAAGACCGCAGGATAAAATGCTGAATTTTTCAGTCTCAGCTATATGTACTGCCACAGCAATCTTAGTAGAAGCCCTTAAGAGATCAGGGATTCAGTATAGTAGTGAAAACCTTGAATCCATTTGTAAAGGGTATACTTCATTAGATTTCGAAAGATATGCCCTTAGCGATAAAACATACGAAGATCTGATGGAGGATTTATTCTCTCTATTAACAGATGGAATAGATTTGGAATCGAGGAAGAAATCCGGAAGCGAAAGAACGCCAAACGATATCATCAGCTATATGTTAGATTTGATTGGATATCATGGGCAGGATATTCTTGAAAAAACAATAACAGATCCTGCTTGTGGCACCGGTACATTTGTTGCTCAGATTACTAATAGAGTCATTGATGCAACAAGCGAAAGTGATCGGCCCAGATTAGCCAATAGATTTTTAAATAATAAATACATTATTGCGTATGACACCAAACCATCAAATGTTTTCGTAACAAAAACGGTTATTGTAGCTTTGCTTTTGCATAGGCAGTGTGTTTCAGATATAAAAGATGTTATTCAGCTTATGGACAGTTTGCCGGTTTACTGTGCAGATTACCTTACAATACATGACAAGACGGACTATATTGTAGGAAACCCTCCTTATATCAGATTGCAAAATCTGTCAAATGAAAGCAGAAATTATATTAAAAACAATTATCTAAGCGCTACTGGACGATTCGATATTTACACTTGTTTTCTTGAAAATGGCGATAAAAACTTGAAACCATATGGAAAAATGTGTCTCATAACCAGCAATAAGTTTTTAACGGCTAATTATGGTGTAGGAATAAGGCAATATCTTGTAAGTTCAGGACATGTGAGAAAAATCGTAGATCTATATGATACAAAATTCTTTGGTGCTGCAGTTTTGCCTGCAATAACTGTATGTGAGAATTCAAAGATTACAGGATGCCAAGCTGAATATATTGGCATAAAAACCACGCAGAAAAAAGCTGCAAGAAACTGTAAAAATGCTAACGAACTGTTTGGTTATATAGAAAACAAAATGGAGTCAAATAAGGCCTTTATTAGGTTTGGCGAAGATGAGTGCAAAGTGTTTGAAATTTCAAAGTCCGCGGTAACTATTCCTGAAGGTGGAAAAACCTGGAATTTCTCATCGGGAGATGAGAATGATTTAAAAAATTATATGGACTCGAAGGCTGTCTGCAGATTAAGTGATCTTATGGAAATCTGTGTGGGAATAAAAACAACAGCAGATACTGTATTTGTAAAGCCTATGACCGCTGATTTTGTAAAAAAGAAAGCCTTTGAAACCAATGTGATTTACCCATTGATCCAGAGCTTTGATGTGGATCGCTGGAAAATAACATGGGGAGATTCTAAGAAAGATAGATTTATTTTGTATCCTCACAGAGAAATGGCTGGGAATATGGAGGCCATTCCGTTGGATGAGATTCCGAATGCCGCTTCATATCTAGAGGGTTGTGCTGACGTTCTAAAGAAACGCTCATATCTAATGGAGAGCAAAACACGAACTTGGTATGAGTGTTGGGTTCCACAAAAGCTTTCAAAATTTAAGCAGGCAAAAATTATAACGAGAGACATAGTATCCCATAACTCCTTTGCTTATGATGCGGAAGGCAGATTATGTCAAGGCAATACCTTTTTTCTGATCAGAAAGCCAGATTCATTATTTAGCATAGAGCTTTCAAGTTTAACTGACGAGGATTATTTTTTGTTTCTCCTTGGACTGCTTAATTCTCATGCAATGGAATACTATCAAAAAATGATAAGTGGCTGTCTGTATTCTCAAAAATATCGGTATACATCGTCTAATCTAAACAGATGGCCGATTCCTGATTTTGATGTGGAGGTTGCACGCAAAATTGCAGATATGGTCAGACAATTAATAACAAGCGATGCTGATCAGGAACTGATTGAAATTGAAATAAATGATTTGGTAAATAGTCAATTTGGGTTTTCTGAATCCGATGTTAATCAGATTGAAGAGTTCATAAATGTTGCCGTTTGAAAGGAGACAAAAATGGATTGCATAAAAATTGGTAAAATCCCACCCTGTAGCAAATCTGCAATGTCATCACCTGAGAATTTAGCTCAAAGACTCCAGGGGCTGATAGGTGCCCAGTTTACTCTAACAGGCAAAACGAAAACGGATGGCAATAATTTTAGAAAACTTGTGACGGAGCATTTGTTAAAGGAGTTTGTTCCAGAAGCAGCTGATGATTTTGAGATTGTTCCGCCTAAACGAAAAGGAGTTCCTCGTTTTTTGCGAGAATATATTGATACTTACCTAGTAACAACAGGAACATCTTATAACCTTCAGGTTTGGAACAGGCATCCGAATAGTGCTTCTGTTCAAGTTGTATTGAACGGTACAGAAAATCTTCTGGCCAGCGATGTCCGCTTCGTTTTGGGCAAGGTTGATGATGACGGAGTTATCGAATCCATAGTAATCATGTCTCCAGACTATATTGAAAAGAAGTTTGGACGATTTGGCAAGCCAACAATTAAGCAACAGCTCATTATCTCAAATAAAAAGAGAGAAGAAATCATTAAGAATCGGTCTTTGGTGGTAGACGATATTTCGTTATCAGAAGATATGATTGATAATGAAGGCGATGAAATTACAGAGGATTCAAGTATTAAAGATGATCCTACAAGGGTGCTTCCGATTTCTTATATTGATGCGCAAATAACAGATTCTCTGATAGGCGAAAAACTTGATGTCAGTCTCTCCACAAAGCAACGCGGACAACAGCTTGAACGACTTGTTGCTTATATGCTGGGATATAAGAAGCAACAGGAAATGCTTGATGGCGGGTATCCTGATATTCGTAATCAGATGTTGGAAGTAAAAGTACAGGACTCTCCGACCATAGATCTTGGACGGTATTCGCCTCAATTTGAAGAGAACATAAATGACGCATTTACCACAAGAACAATTCGTTATCTTATTGCTCTTACAAATGCTTTGAATGGCTCCATTGATGGTGTGGTTCTTGTTCCAGGTGAAGAACTCGGGAAAAACTTCACTTACGTTGCTGAACAAAGCTTTAAGTGTCAGAGAATCATCCCGATGGATTTCTTTAACCTGCACAAAGGAAAAGCTGTATATAACCCGCAAGATTAACAGGGGGATTGCTATATTGAAAGAAAACGTTCTCTGCGAGCATATAAGGATAGAACAATCCTTTCAGGGATTATTTGGCGGTCCAAAATCTAAGACAGTCTCATTGATTGTAGATTCCGTTGAGTATCAAATTGTGATTGAGCAATGCATGATCAGAACAATTATAATCAACGCTTCAGCACCAGTGTCCACATCAACTATGTGGGACATATTTCTTGCCTTGGAAAAACTATTAATGTTGATGGAAGGAAGATTTTTTCCTGTTTCCAATATAAGCATTTCGGAAGAAAATGCTTCTGAAAATGACTATTCCGAAATTGCAAATATGTTTATATCCAATAGATTGGCATATTATACGACAACACCAGCATATTGCTATCAGGATCACTGCTTTTTAGATTATCACGAGATTCTGGACGCTGATTTGTTTACTAAATGGATTGATTTACAGGCAGAACTTGATATAGTACATCAGAATGTTCTTTATAACATTGCGGATACAGGCGTTACTACAGATGTAAAATGCGCTAATCTGATAGAGGTATTTGAACCATTGACGGAGATTATCAATCAATATGAAACTTTTTTCCCGCAACTATCTCCGGGAGACCGGGGTACGACATTAAAAATGTGTATAGATGCTGTCATCTGCAAATATGGGAAGGATATATTCGAGGAAGAATATTGTCGCAACAAAGAGGCTTTCCTTCGAATAGTTGTTAATTCTCGAAACCGAGTTATGCATATTAAACGGAATCAACCTTCGGGGAAATACTTGTCAGGAGCAGAGTCCATATTATATATGACGAAGATTTGTCACTTATATAGGGTTGTGATTCTCAGCATTCTTGGTGTGGATTACCAGTTATACCGCGATAAACTTATCAAATCTATTTCGGCATGGAATCAATGGGAAAAGGTGCTGGAAAAATTCCTTTCACAAAAACTATTATGATTGGAGAATTCAAGATGGAAAAATCCGGATACATATACGTTCTCACAAATGAGAGCTTTCACAGAGATAACTGGATAAAGATCGGTTATGCCGAGGATGTGGATAAAAGAGTCAAGGAATTGTCCGGTACAGCGGTTCCGCTTCCGTATGAAGTGTACTGTACCTATGAGATTCCCAGAATCCATGGCGTTAAGGATCCGGATAAACTACTCCATGATCTTATTACAAAGCTTAATCCCAGCCTGCGTATATCTCCCAACAGAGAGTTTTTCGAGATGCTTCCGTGGGATGCTTATGATATGCTTTTTGCTATTGCTCAGATGCACGACAGGACTGATAAACTCAAAAGAAATGATGCAAATCTGTCTGGCCAGGAAGATGCGAATGATTCGGAATACTCTGTAGACGCACTATTCCCTTCAAATTCAGAGGTTCGCAGTCTGTATGACAGATTGAAGCATTTGATTCTTTCCTTGGATTCATCTCTTGAAGAAGTACCAAGACAAAACTATGTCGCTTTTAAGAAGGGAAAGAGCAATACCGTATGTCTATGGCCGAAGGACGGATGGATTGAAGTCGTTCTGAATGCCAAGTTGGGGCAGATATCGGATGATGCAGAATTGATATATGATATTTCTAATAGAAAATGGACTGCTGCTCAATATGCTTTCAAGTATTTTGATACAACGGATTCTGAGCAAGCCAAGAGTATTATTTGTCAGACACTGGCATTAAAGAAATGAAAACAACCGATGGGGTAACGATTTGCTACTCCATCGGCTTTGTTATTAAGCATTGACTGTTTCTTTGTCGGCGCGGATGATTATCTTTCCGTCATCATAATCCACATGGATCCTGTCTCCGACAGAGAAACCTATGGCTTCAAGCCATTTGCCTTCCATCTGAATCTTCGGCACCTCCGAGTACCTTCTGCCGGTGTATCTCGTGGAATATTGAACTTTGATTGTCTTTGTCATAAGAGACCTCCTTCAAGCGAAATGTGGATATGAGAGCTGTACGGCTCGATATCCGATGTCAAATTGTCATTTCCGCTTGAAGGCTATCTGTCAAATGCCTGTAAAACCAATGTTCTTCAAAAATCCCTATGACGCACCGGCAAAAGTCGGGTGGTGTGAAAAATCTCTTAAATGATGGTAATAACCCCCTCCGAATTTATTCGTCAGTTTATCCCCATCCATAGGATATTTTTTCTCCAAAAACCTTATTGCATCATCAAGTTCCTTTCCTTTAAATCTATTTGCTCTTTCAAACGATATCACAAGTTCATCCGTTTTTTCTTGCCCCCATACATGTGCATCTTCGAAAGACAAATCTCCTATCCAAAGGACATCCATAGCCGCTGTAAGCACTCCGCTTGAAACCGCTAAACCCACATCGTATTTGTCAAGTTTTCTGCTGATATCCTGCTCCATCTTCGCACTCCGTCTGCTTTAATTCAAACTCTACTCTTCAAAATAGTTGTCCTTTATAAATGCTTCAAAAAAAGGTAACGTGAATCTTACATAACCCCTTTCCTCTCCATTGATCAGGCCTCTTTTGATCAGGCGTTTACGATATGGATTGAATTCATTCGTTTCTATTCCCAAGACATTCCGTATTTCGCTTATCTTTCCGTTCTCCGAGCAGGCAATTCCGTACGCTATTTTTTTATCACCCTTTGACAAAGAATTCCAAATCTTTTCATAGACATAGTCTTCCAAATACTGTCGAACGGTCGGCAGCGCTTTCTCCACATTTCCATGCTCTTCCCAGGAAAAATATCCCAGTACCTGAAACGCAAAAGAATACCCCCTGGTCAGTTTAGCCATGTGTAACGCTTTTCCGCCGTCGATACCGAACACTTTTTCATAATTGTCTGCTATGGTTCGGATGTTCAACGATTTTAGTTC
>Ga0310694_10000564_pt1 | contig 47829 bp, 45 predicted proteins | sample 174DNAGHGhighgp2_FD_203884 | JGI IMG/M metagenome (GOLD analysis project Ga0310694, IMG submission 203884) | Sheep rumen microbial communities from Palmerston North, Manawatu-Wanganui, New Zealand - 1742 DNA GHGhigh gp2 (v2) (version 2) | ecosystem: Host-associated > Mammals > Digestive system... | reverse complement strand
TATGTCTTTGACATCCTCCTTTAGTAGCAAAATTAGAGTAGTTATTAACTACATCTTCTTCAACTTCTCTTAGATATATATCATCTTCTTCACTACTAAAAGTACCTACATTATCAATAGCTGATTTGATTTGGTTTGGATATGGTACAACTATTTCTAAATTTCTATTTTTATCATAAATACCATCGTGTCCATCATAAGTCAATAGTTTTTTAGAAACGTGAACAACGTCTGTTTCCATAATGAAGTAATCGTCTTCCCCTAATGGAGTTCCATTTTTTATTGGATTTTTTATATTTAAGAATACTTCGTAGATACCAGAGTTTTCTGCAATTTCTCTTTGTCGGCTTTCTCTTCTATAAACTTCTGCATATTCTTTATCTGCTGTAAAATAAAAACCTTCGCCTGTATATCTTTTAGTTGGTTTTTGTTCAAATTTAGTAAATCCCTTATTTGGAGTTCCGTGATAAACAACTAAAGGTTCACCGTTTTCATCAACTACTTTAGAAGCATTTTCAGCATCATCTTCCCAATCACCAAACCATTTCTTGAAAGCCTTAGTCCTAACTTGCAACCATTGTCTTTCAGTAAGATTTGTAGGATTACCATTAGGAGCTTTCATAAATGTGCCATCAGCAATAGCTTTAGCTTTTATTTCATCCATTTCTTCTTCAACTTCTCTTAGATATATATCATCTTCCTCATTACTAAAAGTACCTACATTATCAATAGCTGATTTAACTTGGTTAGAATTTCTTACAGCATATATATCAGATACTTCCTCAGCATTACCAAAGCCTCCCCCATAATCTATTATACTTGCAAATTTAATACTATCAATTGAAGTATCTCTGAAAGCTTCCTCTATATCTCTTGTAGAACCCGTTTTATACAAAGCCTGTGGATTATTCTTCTTTATATACTCTTCCACTTTTTCATTGTATTCAGCAAATTCCTCATCAGACAACAGTATCTGAGCTGCATCATAAACACCCTCTTCTTTGATAAGCTCCATATCAGCTTGAGGATATTTTAAAAGAAAATCTGTATATACCTTTTCAGCATACTTTTTATCTACACTAACTTCAGTATCTGCCCATAAAGGTGCTTTGAATTTTTCTCCTTTAAAATTCTGCATTTCTTTAGGGACCTCTCTTTGAATATATTTACTACCTTGTGCATATAAAGGTTTTCTTATATTTAAGAAACATGCTTTAGTAGCATTGTCACTACCTTCTTTAAAATAATCCTCTGCACTAAGGTAGCTTCTACTCAAATCTTTAGAACTACTGAAATATATAAATGTAGGATGTCCTTCAATATTAGTATTAAATGTTGTAAAGTTACTATTCTTTAAATATCTTGTAGTATGATAAACTACCAAAGGTTCATCATTCTCATCTACTACCTTAGAAACGCCTTCTCCTTTTTGATATATAGGAATCTTGATGTTGCTTCCATCGGATTTGAGACTAACCTCTCTTTCTCCAATTTTAGTCATTCCTCTACCTACATTATCAAGACCTCTTACTCCATCTTCACTCAAACTTCCCCAAGTAGAAACAGTAGCACCTTCAGGAATAGCTTTCACTAATTCTTCAAACAAGGTCTTTCTGTTTTCCTTGGTAGATTCCATTGTAGTAGGAGAATTATATTTTGCGCCAGGTTTTGCTGTTTTAAAGTGAACGCTATATTGTCCAAACTCATAGTCTTTCACAAGCTCAAAGTAGCCTTTTTCGTGTTGACCCTTAATGTATATTCTTATAGTTTTATTGCTCTTAGTAGGGTTATCTTTCCAAGGCTTATCTACTTCTTCGACATCTACTTTTGAATAATCTATAGCGTCCAAATTAAACTTGTTTACACCAAGCCAGTCGCCAAACCATTTCTTGAAAGCCTTAGTCCTAACTTGCAACCATTGTCTTTCAGTAAGATTTGTAGGATTACCATTAGGAGCTTTCATAAATGTGCCATCAGCAATAGCTTTAGCTTTTATTTCATCCATTTCCTTTTGGATTTCATCAGCGATTTCTGAAGAGAATAACGTATTATTCTTAGGATTCAATACTTCTCTAGTTTTGAATTTACCTGATGCAATATCATAGAACATTTTATCTATCAAATGTTCTTTACCTAAGAAGGATTTAACAATATGTTTAAGCCATCTATATAATTTTACAGCCTTTCCAGTATAAGGAGATTCCGCTATCTGCATATATCTTCTGAAATCTTCAGCCATATTCTCTTCAAGCTCTCTAAGTTTGTCTGTATTATATCTTTGTTTAGCTTCAAAGTATAATTCATTTTTCTCTTCAGGACTAAGTAAAGCCTGTGTTACAGCATGAAAAGCTTCATGGTATAATGTTCCTTGAGCAGCTTTATCATTAAGTATTACAACTCCTTTTTTAAACATACCCCATACTTTTCTACCTTGAAACTGAAGATTCTCCACAATCTTTAATCTATCATTATTACTGAATTGAGGAAAAGATTTAGCAAACCAATCCTTTTCTTTTAAAGAAATCTCTGAAGATTCCTCTGAAGATTCCCTTAAAAAGTCTATGTCTGAATCTTTGTTATAACCATCCAATACCTTTTGCAATAATTGTTTAGCAGGTGTTTTCTTAGGTTCTTTTTTCCATATAGTATCTATAAAACTATCTGGAATATCTTTTAATTCTTCAGGATATATATTCCTAAGTTCCTTTACAGATGTTACAAAAGAATCAGCTAAGCCTTCCTTATTAACAGTTTCAACTGCAGGAGTTTCCTGTGATTGCTGTTCAGCAGTATTTGTAGAAGTCTTTACAGTATTAACAGTTCCTTGAGATACAAATTTCTGATTTACTATATCAAAAAGTCCCCACATAGTTTGATAGTAATTACTGTTACCTTCACGAAAAGCTCTAGCAGTTTTAATTACAGCAATTGCTTTAATAACATTATAAGGATCATCAACACTTTTACCATTAGCATCAGTTATTTCATAAGAAGTCATGTTCACATTATAAATCTTATCACCACTTGTTACTTCTACAATATTATCATCAGAGACACTTTGAGTATCTACAGGTTTAACTTCCTGCTTTACTCCTGTAAATTCATAAGGCTTACCTTGAGTATCTATAGGATTCATAGTAAACCAACTGCTTACAGGAACAGCTCCTACAGATAAGTTTACATAGCATATTTCAGGATAACTGAAATTATTATCTATTATAACCTGTTGTCCTTCAAGAGCTTCATATATAAGATTCTTTACACTTTCATCTAATGGTCCTTTATAAATAGGCTTGGTATCACCATTTATTTTCTTAAGATAAATATTGACACCATCTTTATTAGACCATATACACAAATCATCAGCAATAAAGCTGTTTATCTCTTTAAGTTTATCAAAAATATCTTGGTCTTCTTTGGAACTGAATAAACTATCTATAGATTTTGCTAAATTTTTTCCAAACTCTGTATTCCAAGTATCTTTAGAGATAAAAGGTGTTATGAATTTAAATTTCATACCATTTATCTCTGCAACAGGAACTTTATTTTCATCTCTGCTGAAAGTTACTTTTCTACCATCAGCAACATCTTCAATAGTATTAAAAGTACCATCCTGCAAATAAGGTAATTGACCTTCCAGTATTTCTTCAACAGTTGTGGAATATGTTGAAGGAAGTTTGTAGTAAGTATTCTGACTATTTGCATTATATAATTCCTGAGCTTTTTTAATAAAATCTACTAAACCTAAGCTATTATTTGTAGAATAGTCTTTAATACTTCCTAAGTCTCCTAAAACATTATTACCATCAGTTATAAGTACTACAAAGTCTCCAGCTTTCTCATTCAATTGAGGATCTACAGCAAAGAATACTTGCATACCAGGTTTTACAAAACCATTATCAACTCTTTGATAAGCACCTTTTGCTTCAAGATAATTACCTACAGCTACAGCTCTTATAGCTTGTTCCTTACTGAAATTGTAATTATCCATAAGGTATTTAATACTGGCTTCTTCAGAGTCACCTCTTCTAAACATTGGAGTAAAATTACCTTTCTCATTTTTACCTCCAAATGGAAGTAAAGCTGTGTTAGGTTTCCAATATTTATGCATAGTACCGCTTTCATATTTTTCAGAAGGTATCTGTTTACTTTCATCAGATATAAAAGGACTTTCTTTTAATGTAGATCTAATAGGCTGTACTCCATTTACATGCACAGCATCTTCAGCTGTCTGTTGAGATACTTCATTATCAGCGGGCATAGATTCTGGCTTTTGTTTTTTAGTGCCAATATTATCCCATAAGTTTTTAACAGCATGAACTAAATATTCTTTACCTTCTTTACCCACTTTTGCTTTAAGTGCTCTGTAATCATCACTTTTCATAATAGCCTGCTTAAAGGATTCCTTACCATTATAGTTTCCTTCAGTTGCTATATTATATAATGCAGTCAAATTGCCTATAACAGAGCTATATGTATCTGTATTTCTCTTACTGTCAATTAAATCATGTATAACGGATTTTGGTATAACTTCAGTTAAGTTCTTATACATCTTCGCTATATCATCATAAATATCATAGAAGGATCTGAAATTTTTAGGAGAAACTTTATATTTACTATAGTACTGGTTCTCATAATCCTCATACTCTTTTACAGCAGGGTCTTTATGTATTATAAGCATGTGTTTGCCGTTTACTACACCTTGTAAAGTTATTTCAAAAACTTTTGCATAAAGACTATTAAAATCAGTATCAGGACTACTTATTTTACTATCAGGTAAAGTTGTTTCTGATATATGTTTATTTTCCCCAGCTGCAGGTGCTGGAGTATTACCATCTTTAGATTTATATGCTGCAGCTTCTCTTTCAGCATCCTGTTTAGCCTGTTCATCATTTACAGCACTTGCAATATCTGCAGTCCTTTCATCCTGTTTCTGTACATAACTTTCAAAATCCTTTCTAGCCTGAAGAGCTTTTTCAATAGCTTCATCAGCTTTTGTCTTTATTTTATTCAGTACCTCTTCCCTATGTTCAACAGGAATTGAAGTACCATCAAGAATTGAATGGTCAATAAAAAACTCATTGTCTGTATTATATAAATCCTCAGCTCTTTGAGCTCTCTTAGCTGTTTCATTTAATACTTTTTCAAGAGCTTCCTGTTCCTCTTCAGATAAGTTCAGTTTAGAAGCCTGGTTTATTATAGAGCTTCTTGCCTGAAGAATTTCTTCAGCCTTAGCTACTTTATCCTGAGCTTCTGTTGATGAACCTGCTTTATCTTTAAGTCCATCTACAGTATTTTCATTATTTAAAACAGAACTAACTAAAGAACCTACAGTACTTTTACTTACATTATTCTGGTCTTCATTCTGTTTATCCTGCTTACGTTTTCTTTGTTCTGTTTTTTCTCTTTGAGCATTTTCATTTCTTAACTCATCAGGTTTCAAAAGATATTCCTGAAGCTTTGAATTAAAACTTCTTACAGAAGCTGCCATTCTTGTCATATCATATATGCTCTCAACAGCATTCTTATAATCTATATCATTAAGTCCAGACTGCTGTTTTAAATCTTTATCTTCAAGAAGCATTTCCTTCAATTTTCCTGAATGAAGATCCCTAGGTAAAGATTGTACATTATCAGCATCAAGCATAGCTGTTAAGGAAGTTTTTACATTTTCAAGAAGCTTCTTTCTTTTAGCATCATCTGATTGTCCATTATTTAAATCAAGTCCTTCATAAGCCTTTAAATTATTATCAATACCTTTTATAATATTGTTAATAGCTTCTTTATTAGTTTCCTTAGTATCTTGGAATCTTTCATTGAAAGCCATTGCTTTCCAATAAAGCCATGTAAGATTCATTAACTCATCTTCTGTAAATCCCTTTGCTATACTTTCATTTCTTATAGTATTATAAGAAGCTTCATAGGCATCTATAAGTCTGTTGAGTTTATCTCTTCTTTTCATAAGAGTATTTCTCATTTCTTTTCTACCTTCTTCAGTATCACTCTTATAAGTACCATCTGCATTTCTCCATTCAGTACCTCCTTCAGGTGAGAAATTCTTAGCTATATCTTCAAGATTTGCATCACTCATATTCTCATAATCCTGATTTACAAGATCCTTTAAATCCTGTAATCTTCCTGCTCTTATATAGGCTTCTATGTCATTACCTAACATATTATCCTTAGAGTTCTCATAATTGAATTTATCTTCAGCTTCTATATAACCATCCATATCATCAGCAAGTACTTTCATCCTTTGGAAGTACCCTACTTGTGATGATATTCTATCATGAGCTTTATTTAAAGCTGAAACCATTTCCTCGCCTTCTGCATTATCTCTTCCTACAGCAAGCATTTTACCTATAATACCACCTTGCCATGATACAGGTTTTCTTTTAGCAATATTCTCATTATTGTTAGAGTTACTTCTTCCTGCAACACCAACACCTAGTAAAGCAGTTGCAGAACCAGCAAAAGCCTGTTCCCATTCATCAGGGTTACAATAAGTAGCAACAAAGGCATCTGATAAAGCATCCAATGTTTCTACAGTCTTATCATCAGTCTTAGCCTTTTGAAATACATCATTGTAATAAGTAGGAGATTCAATAGTATTATTATACTTACTGAATTTACTAAGAGTTTCCTGTCCCATTTCTTCAACAGGACCTTCTATAATCATATCTTTACCTACTTCAGCAGCAGCTCCTTTATAGGTATTTCTATCCCATAAATACTTACCATTCTGAAATAATATATTCTTATTAGACATCCAATCTCTTGTAAACATTCTACCCCATGTTGAATAATTTGTAAGAGAAAGTAATACAGTATTTGCTATGGCATCCTGTATTCCTGCCTGTGAAGCTCTGTCTTCAATACCTTGTTCCATTTCAAGTTTCTGTTGATAAGCTTCATCAGCTTTCTGTCTATAATCAGGGTCATTTTCTATACTTTTAAGATACCTGACATAAGCATCATTAAGCCTAGCAGTTTCAGAGTCTTTTAAGTCATGATATACCTGATTAGCTTCAATTCTTCCTTCATTAAGACCTGACATTAAAGAACCTATAGCCATTTGAGCTCTGGTGCTGTTTGCTATTGCAGGCATAGCTCTTAATGCTTTAGTCCAACCACTACCAGATATTAAAGCTCCTGCTGTGAATCCCATATTCTTAATAACACCATCTGCCCATAATTCAACAGTACCAAGATTTTCATACCAAGGTTTTTCTTCATACTCCTTTGATTTATACATAGGTGCTACTTCCTCCATATACTCATTCATATTCTGAAGAGCATCTGAGAAAGCATTTGCATTCATTCTGTTTAAATCTGCATTAGCTATTGAAGAACCAAGACCATATATAAAACCTGCTGTACCATCAAGAAAAGTAGTAGCTGCCAATACTCCTGCTTTTAATGTTGATACACCTAGTTTTGCAAGACCTGATTGATTTTCAGCTCTTACATCCTGTAAATCTTCAAAAGCTTTAACAGGAACATCATACTCTGTATCATATTTAGATTCACCATATCCTGCATTATAAGCTTCCATAGGAGCATTATTCATAGAGGAGAGTAAGTCTCTTGTACTTTTCCGTTGTACAATTTCTGCATAAGTTGTAGGATTTGCATTCATTTCCTGTGCAGATTGACTTAATCTATCCTGGTAATCCATATACTCTACAGCAGAGTTATAATATGCAAGTTGATCTTCATTATCAGGAACATTCTGTGAAGACCATTTTAAAGCTAATTCAGGATTTTCTTTTGATAATTTCTCCCAAGTATAACCCTGTTGCTGATAGTATTGTTTTTTATTATAGTCAGGATCTCCTTCCATGTAGGAAAGACCTCTTAAACCTTGAACTGTACTGTTAGTATTATAATCTTTAATTGCCATATTCTTCTCTATAAATTATTAATATTACTCTTCTATATATACTGCCTGTTTATTACTATCAGCAGGTTTCATATCTGTAGTATGAGTTAAATAAGCTGCTCCAGCTGCCTGATTTCTTCTAGCTACTTCAGCATAATCTCTGTTATAAGCTTCCCTATTACGATAATTACTTCTTGAAGGATAAGGTAACTGAGTTTGTATATACTCAAGAGGCATTTGATTATTAGGTACTTTATAAGTATGTTTTTTACCCTCTTTATCCTTAAACTCTAAATAAGTATAATCAGGATCTTTACTGTAAGTAGGATTTCCTAAGAAAGTATAATTCTTATAATCAGGTCTTTCATCCATATCCAGATTCTCAGTGTCTCCGTTATCTTTAACCTCTAAGAAAGTAGCGACTCTGCTTACTACAGTATTCATAACTCTTGATGTAGCACCTGCATAATCAGAAGGATTTATATTAGCTCTTACTTCAAGCCAGTTTTCACCTTCATCATTTAATCTGTTAGTAGCATAACGCATGAAATCTTCTGATGTATAAACATTTCCTTCATTCTGATTTTCCCAATCTTGTATCAATTGAAGTTCTTCTTTAGAGAAAGGTGTCACGTAAGAAGCTCCTCCTAATTCCATAATAGCTTCAGGATTAGTTGAAAGATAACCTTTAAGATCACTTGCTGCTTTTAAAGCTTCCTTCTCCAATACAGGAAATGCTACATTATGTGCAAGAACTCCTGATACAAAAGAACTGAAATTAGAATCTGACATGTTTTTAGCATTATCATATTGTGTTTTAGCTTCCTGAGCTTTAATGATTAGTTCATTTAATTTCTTATCATTAGTATTAGGACTAAGTTTACCTACTGATGATAATAAAGCTACATCATCTTCACCTCCACCTTGACCTAATATGTAGTTAGCATATTGTACAGGATTCTTATTAATCTTTGCTACAGAACTTTCATATAAAACTTCTGAAGGTTTCTTTGAAGCATCTTTAAAAGTATTACCCCACTTCTTTCCTATATTACTGATATTATCTCTTAAATTATTATAATCATCTGTTGTATTAAAATAATTTCTAGTTTCAAGACCTATAGATGTAACAGGTGTATCCTGACCACTTCTCTTTTTCTCCAATGCTATACCCAGGTCATCTTTAAGATTTTCATGGGTAGTTTCACCTAAAGCAGCATACAACCCTGTTGAAGCTATATTATAAGCCTGGTTATATTTATCCTGACTCCAGTTATCTATACCAGCACCTGATAATACACTTCTTGTTATATTAGTAAGAATAGGTTTGGCTTTAGGGTCATTAAGAATAGCTCTCTGCAATTCTTCAACTGAAGCTCCTTTATAGAAGTTTCTTGTATATTGATAGTCTATACCAAGGCTTTTTAAGCTACCTGTAGCTCTAAGAATCTTTGCATATTCTTTTGCAGTCTTCTCAACCTGAGTTCTAAGAAGTTCCCCACTGACATTTGCTGTTGAAGCATTTAATCCCTGGTCATTATAATAATTCTGAATAGACAGATTACCAGCATCTACAGCAAATATCCTTGAAGGGTCCTGTGCTTTCATATCACTTTGTTTCTTTATATCAGCCTGCCATCTGTCATAAGCATTTTTAATAGGAACTATATCCTGCATATACCTTGTTTTTAAAGCAAGGGCATCTTTAGGAGCATTCTGATATAAACCTTCTGAAGAAAGTTTATCAGCCATAGTCTTAATACCACTCCTGTAATTAGTGTACATATTATATAATTCACTATCTCTTTCAGGGTCTAAGACTTTATCCCATTGTGCAGCTTCAGCATCCAATGCAGAATAAGCCTCTTCAATGCCTTTATGCATCTGTGTTTCAGCTTGTACAGGAGCTAATAATTCCTGATATGAAAATGGGTCAAATTTACTGTTTACTGTTATACTGTAATTAGGCATATCTCTTTATATTAAATTAAATCTTCTGCTTCTCTTTTAGCTTGCTTCTTTACTTTCTTTTTATCATCATCAGATAAATCAAAGTAGGCATTCTTATAATTAATATTACCTCTTTTATCAATAGAGTAATATAAACCATTCTGACTATTAACCATATTGAAAGACATATTCTCCTTACCTATTTTACCTATATTGTCAAACAGGTTAGTAAGATTTAAGGATCTTGCAGCTCCTATTCTTGCATCTATTTGATCCTTCAACATAGCTTTCTTAACAGCTGCATCATATAAAAGTTTTGTACTGTTATCCCTATCCTGCTTATTTACTATTCTAGCTTTAAGGATATTGTCAGCATTATATTTATTAGTATCTCTATTGAAACCTTCAACAGCAAGTCTTTGCTGATTATTATACTCTTCAGCTTGTCTGTACAGATTACCTAAAGCATTTTGAGCATTTCTGTCTGCTGCAAGTATTCCTGACATAGCCATTGCTCTGTTGCCATTTGCATTCTGTTGTATTGCATTTCTTGTAGCAGCAGCCTGTGCAGCTTGCTGATTAGCATAATATAAAGTATCTAAAGGTCTGAAAGTAGCATAATTTCCTATTACAGGAGCTGTTATATCAGGATTCTTTTTACTCTGTAAAGCAACATCCCATATATTATTAATATCACTATAATCTGGTTTATTAGTAAGTCCCAGTAAATCAGTCATAACATTTAATCCAGCACCTATAACAGGGGCATATCTCATCCATGTTGCATATCCTTTATTCTGCTGTCTATAATTAGGATCTCCAGTATGGTCATTATCCAATGTTAAATCCAAGTCTGTGTTTTTTACAGCTGAAGGCTGTTGTATTACAGGTGCTCCTAACTGTAAGCTATGTTGAGGATTTATACCAGGCAGTTTATTAGCTATCTTATACAGCTCATTAGTTGCATAAGCATTCTCTATGGCATTGAAAGCAGGACCTATAGTACCACTTTTAGCATAATCAATAAGATAATTTCTATCATTGATAGCTTTATCATAATGCTTCTTATTCAAGCCTATTAAATCTACAAGCCCTTTATAAGCATTATCATCCATATCATTGAGAACATATTTCTCAGCATCAGGATTCAAAGGTAAGGGACCTCCTTCAGCAAATTTTCTATTTTTCTTAATCATATCATTTGAAGCTTTAGCTACTTCCTTCATTTGAAGCATTTCTTTTAAATTCTCCTGTTCAGCAATAAGTGAGGACATTTTATCCCTCATACCATTTTTACTGATGAAATCATTAGGTCTTTCTTCTATAGATTTCTTAACTGACTTTGCAGCATCAGCAAATGACATATTCTTACTTCCTTTAATCTTATATTTCTTTTTAAGCTCTTCAGAGAAAGGAAGTCTTTTACTGAACACATAGTCATTAAACACCACTTCACCTTCTTCAAGAAGATTAGGTGTTCCTTCACTGTCAACACCAAAAGGTACTCCTCCAAGAGGATTACTTTCATGTGTTCCACCTGTTTCTATTTCAGTAATTTCTGTAGGATATTCATCTATTTTACCTCCAAGAGCCATTAAATTTGCCAACATATCATATTGATTATTAGCTGTAGCATTTCTTACAGCATAGTTATAATTAAGGAAATTATTATTGATAGCATTCTGTCTATCTCTTTCAAGTTCCTTCTGAGCATTTAAAGCTCTTTTTTTACCTACTACAGCTCCTAATCCAGCACCAAGTGTTCCTAATGCTGCACCTACAGCACCCCATATAGGACCTGCTGCAATACCTGCTGTAAATCCTTGTAAACCTGATTTTAATATATTACCTCCTATTTCACCTGAAGACATTCCTCTTATATCCTCATAAGAAGGATTATTCATAAGCTGATTACTTCTATATGCATCAAGAAGTGTGCTGTAATCCCCTGAATATCTGGTATCACCGAAAGCTTTGTAAGCATTTCTATAATCAGTAATATCATTAATACCAGCATTGGCATTTGCTCCTGTAGCCATATTAGCTCCTATGCCTACACCAGCTCCTATGTTTGTAGCAAGCTTTGCTAATGAAGCTTTGTCTAAAACAGAAAAAGTATCTTGTGAGAACAAGTCAGTATTTACAGCAGGTAATTCATTTCTTCCTATTGAATTACTGACAGGTTCCAGTTTTATTTCGCCTATAGTCTGATTTAATGCACTCATATTAAATAACTTTAAGTTTGTAAAGATAAAACTTTATTTGAATAAATAAAAATGGTTTGAGCTTTATATAGAATTACTCAAACCATTTTAAACAATTTTTATTTACTGTAACACATAATGTTTATATAATTAGTTTTAATTTTAAAATCATTAAGTGCATCAGTATATACAGCTGGATTACCTTCTGATACAGGGTTTCTTAGAAGTTTAACCTTACACCAGGTATCACACATTCTATCCATGGAATTACCATGTCTAGGAATATCAGCTCTCCATATTCTCAATTTCCTTTTAAGGAAACAAGGATTATACTTTTCAAAGTTCAGATTTAAAGCACCTGACTGATAAGAAGTAACTGATTCAATCCTGTTAAAGCATCTTTCCTTATTATCAGAATCAAAATTAAATTCCACATTAGTGAATAATTTAGCTGTAAGAGGTTCAGGATTCACCATTAATTCTATACTGAAAGGTTTATATTCCCCAAAGAACTTACAATAAGAACCTGTTCTCTGTTCATATATCTCATCTTCAGTAATTGTAAATGAAGAACTTCCCAATCTTATCATATATAAAGCATCATAATAATCATAGAATGAAGTAAATGAATTTAGTAATGTATTATAACATAACGATGTGCATTCACTTCCTCCATACTGCATATATAGTTCATCTATGGTACTGTCATACAAAAGACCCTTGAAATACTTATCATTCTTATTACAATAGGAATGCATACCAAGGGATTTTGAAATATTGGTAAGATTATCTCCTGTATTTAATCCTATAAGATCATGTGATATACTGTCTTTGAAGAATAATGTATCTCTCATTGACACTATATCCTGTGGACAGTTTACACCATAATCCTTATGCAGAAGCATTACAGAATCAACTGTATTACTGTTACTTATCTGTATAGGAACACCATCAGTAGGTGTTATTGCAACTCTTGTATTATTATTAATCTTTGATACTGCATTTTCCTGAAATACATAGATTGCCCTGTTAAATCCTTCAAGTGCTTTGATTTTACCATAAGTACCTTCAGCATCCATAGCTGTTTCAGGTGAAATCTGACACCATGAATCTATTTCCTCCCCTAATGTTTTTACAGGTGAATACATAATCTGAGCAGGAAAATAATCAAGAAAATGTTCAGGCATTCTATAAGTAAATATATCATCAGATTGATTATATACATCATTGAACAGATTGAAATTCTGAGGACTCACACCTAATATGGAATCTATATTCTGATAATTATCATATCTTCCTGCAGGATTTCTGTCACTTTCAAGAGTAATACTTGTTACATCCTTATAAGATTGAATATCATCTTCAGAATAAGCATAGGTTTTAAGACAATCCCAATTACCTATGAATGTATCACCATATCCTGTAAGCTTTCTTATACTCTGATTTCTCATATCCACCCATGAACTTATAGGAATCCATGATACTTTTGAAGATTCTGGTGATGGATATATATCATCAGCATCCAAGTCCATATATAACTCAGCTACATATAATATTGAAGATTCAGGTTCTGTGTCAACATCTTCAAGATATGAATAAGACCGTGTTCTAAGGAATCCATTTACTCCAGTATTCCATATATAACCTATGGTACTCTGTGCATAAGAAGGTCCTGATACTATATAAGGCAATGAAGGTGCAAGTTTTGTATTATCATCTTCAACATCTATATAAGATAAAGGTAATACAATATGAGGAGTACTCTTATATTTTATCCATATAGGGTCCTGATATGTCACATCTGGTATTCCTGTAATAGTATCTGAACTAATATCCTTTACAGGTAATCTGAAAGGATACTGATGCATTAAATCCACATTACCCTGATAGATTTCCTTACTATGCATTGAAAGTGAATTTAAAGGTGTATCCAATTGAAGACCTATAGTTTCATTACTATTGAAATATCTAGGTATTCCTATCTTAGGAAATATAGGTTCTCTATAATCAGGAAATGTTTCAACAGAATCAACTCCTTCAAAGTATTTAAGTTCTGGCTGATGTCCTTCATATCTTTTAGCAAAACCTTTGACTACACCGCATATATGTTTATTACACATAACCTTTTTCTCAACTTGTCCTGCCCATATACCCTGATTTGCAACCTGCTGTTCTCCTAGGCTGTCACTTCTATTCCATATATATACAGGATATGTTCTTGTATCTTTCCATAAGAAAGCATTATAAGTACCGAATAAACTTTCCTTTTCAGTTCTTTTAACACCCTGTGTCATATCTATATATGAAGGTGCTGAAGCTGAAATATGATAATCAAAATGATGTTTGTTTATTCTTGAATATCCTACTATTCTGCATTTTATATTCTCATTTCTGTCAATGACATCACCATATTTTTCAACATCAGGTGAGTGGAATGTAACAATATTATGATCACATACAAAAGGATTACCTATTAATTCAACAGCTTTTTGAGCATCTTTGAAATTAAAGAATAAATCACCATCAGCTACAGGATTTGAAGGTCCTGAAGTCCATTGCTGAGATTGGGGTGTTTCTGCATAATTCAAAGTTAAAGCATTAGACTGCTGGTAATTAAGATAGAAACCAGCTTTGATATATGACATAACTCTATCAGGATATGCAAAGACACTATTCTGTCTCATTAAAGGCAACAGCTGATTCTCAAACTCTGCAATAAGACCTCCTAATGTCTGTAAGTCAGTATATACACCATAGTAATCCCTGCATTGCAGAGTAACAGATTCCACTACAGGATTGTTATGTATATCGGAATTATTATCGTCACTCTTGAATATTGCAAATGTAACCTGTGAAGCGTACCAGTCAGGTTCTCCTGACATTGGTGGGGTATATTGATATACAATCATACCAAAGTATGAATTACCTGCACTATGATAATTCCGTTCATTAACACACATAACAGGTGGAGTAACTACTGTATAATCATAGGAACTTATTTCATCAAGTTGATTCTGATTCTGTAATTCAGCACTTTGTACATCCCAGCTGGGATTCAAAGGTTGATCAGGACCACTTGCTATATGTCTGCTGTCAACAGCTACACCATTACCTCTTGTAATACCTCTCATATTCCATGAAGACATTCCAAAAGGTTTATTATCAACTCTATCTCCTACTCTGTATAATGTAGGGCATAAAACACCTTGACAATAAGTTCTTTTAGGTAATAAAGTTCTATCAACCATTACAAGTCTTGCATGAGTATAATTAGATAAACCATCTGGTATTAATGCTGGCAATCCTCCTTCAACAAATTTTCTCTTTAGAGTCAAAGAGCTTGGATCTAATGTAGGCATAAGTATATCTTGAAGATATAGTATGTTTGAAAGAGAACCATAGCTGTCTTTAAACTGAATACCGAATCTATAATATTCATTACTTCTAAAGGTACTGCATTCATTTTGTTCTGAAGGAAAACCACTGTTTACATTATCAAATCTTACTGTAAGACTTGTATTAATATAATTAATATAATCAGCTATATCTGAATCTGTTTTATCTATAACAGAGTTCTTGATAGTGAAACCTCCCATGAATAATCTGTTTTCAGTCTGTGCCATATTAGCAGGTATAAACTGGGACCTTTGTTTCTGTATAAGCTCATCAAGACTATAGTTTTCCCAATTAGCCCCAGTGTCAAGATAAATAAGATGAATACCGTTCATCTGTGATAATTTCAAGTTACTTATCTTATACACTGTAGGCTCAGCTTCCAAGGATGTTCTCAGAATACCATAAATATTAACATATTCATAAGAAGTATCAGGATTTGTTATATCAATATTGAAAGCTGCATTGCATATATCTTCAGCAGAAGCACCTGTATTACTGTTACCTACCATATACAAAGGTGATACATACCATATATTTGATTCTTGCATATTCTTATTTGAATATGTGAAAACATATTGAATCACACCTGCATGGAATCTTCCTCCAAAAGTTCTGTCTATTTTAACACTTCCCATGACATACTGAGGAATCATTTCATATTTCTGATTCATTACAGGAGCAGCATCAACATCTGATAACTCTGAAGCTATGTTTATTACTTTAGGAGTATTCTTACCATCTATAAAATAGATTTTAATAATCTCTTCATTCTCATAAACTCCTATACTCTGTACTTTATCAGCTATATTAAAGTGCATATCCTCACCTCTGTATATAACTTTCACACTTTGTGTACTCTGTTCAAACAGATATATTAAATCCTTAGTGGTATATAATACAGGATCTCCTTCATTTACAGGTTCTATTTCTTCAGTATCTACAGCAAATAATACTGCAAATTCATTCATCTGACATACACCTATGACATTTATAACTCTTGAAGTATATTCAGTAGAATCCCATACATAATTAGATAATTGATGCTTCAGTGTATTACCTTTTTCATTTGTAATACCCAGTAAGTCACTGCTGTCTTCTGTAGTAGTGAATCTTATATTATGACAGGAAAAAGCTTTAGTAGGTTGAAATAACTGATAAGCTAAATCCTGATTCATACCACTTATCTGATATTGATACTGTTTCATTATTAATATGTTTTATAATGTTCTCTAGTTCCTTGATGTACATAACCATGTTGATGATCATTGATGGATTCAGGAAGATATTTATTCCACATATTTGAAAATGCTTCCATCTGATCTATTGTAGGTCTTACCATATCTGATTGTGCCTGAGCTGCATATAAAGCATAATCTCTCTGTGCCTGTAAGTACACCTGTTGAGGTAATCTTCCCATATCATATTTAATACCGAAATGTTTCATCTTAATATAAGCTTCCAAGGCTCTCAGATAGTTACTGTTATCAGGTATTAAAGGAAGTCCTTCATCTGATACTGGAAAAGCTGTATAAGCTATTTCAATCTTATCTTTAGGTATAGATGAAAATATGCATGAACCCTGTATCTTATAAGTCAAAGCTCCTTTATTAGGATGCTTGCTCATATGAAAAGAATCAGTACTATATCTGTAATAACCATTGTAGAAACTTCTTACTTGTATCATTTCATAAAAATCACATGGTAATGAAGCTCTGAAGTCTTCAATATTCAAAACTGTTGTTTTCTCTATAAAAGAATTAGGAGCACCCAAGGCTCTTATAAAATCCCTGGTATGTCCTATAACACTGTCAAGAGCAATATCTTCAAGCATTGGATGCCCTGTAAGTCTGCTCATTATTTCTTCAATTCCTATATATTCCATAATCTTCATTTATTAAAGCATCTGTGATACCTGCCTGTATATTATCTTTAAGCTTCTTTCTAAGTTCCTTTGAAGGAAGAAAACAATAAAAGATACTATTATTTGTACGCTTAACTCTGTGATACTTAATAAGAAACACTTCATTATTATCGTATCTTACCAAAGTCTTATTTCTTTTACTCTCAGAATCCTGTTTCCAAAGGTTTAAAGTTTCTTTCCAGTTGATAATATTATTGGTAGTCCATTTACCATTTTTCTGAACAAGTTTTCTATTCTTCTTAACTAATTCAACTTTACCCATACCTGATGGAAACACAATAGTCTTTCCTTCAGTTAAATCCTTTCTGAGAAGACTGTTAATACTTCTGACTATATTCCCCAACTGCTTCTCAGTGCATGGAGAATATCCAAAGAAGTTATTCTTTTTCAAGTATCTCCAAGCTGCTTTAATGCCATTTGAATTAGTTGCCGTATTAAGATGTTTTCGTGTTCCCATTACCTTTATTAGAATCTGGACCATCATCAGTAGCATTATTCACTTTATCCTCTTTTAATGCTTCATGAGGTAATAAATCTGTAACTATTGCAGATATAAGATTAGGTATAAGACCATCCTCCAATGGAAATACTCTCTCCATTATATCACACTCATTTTCAGGATTACATGATAACTCTGATGCCTGTGCTGCATTTTCAAATACAGCTGATAATTTAACTCTTTCAAGATGCATCATTTGAGGGTTACAGCTTTTAAGATATAAATAACCTTCTTTGCTTATAGTTGCAAATATATAGTTATCCATGAACTTTCCTCCTGCATATTGAAATTTGGCATTTGAAACAAGTGACATAAACCCTCTGAAAGGGTTTATAGTACTAAGTTTTTTATTACCTATATCCATAATTACAGGCAGAGGTTTAACAGATCTTAAATAAGAATCATTAAAGCAGTCACCTCCACCATAATCAAAAGGTTCTAAATCAATACATATAGTCTGATAATTACTGTCAGGCACTATTTGAAACTGGTAACTTCTTGATACCTGTTTACTTATAAGGTAAGCACTTTTTAAAATAAAAGGCCTGTATTCATCTAATAATAGCAGAATATGTTCTTCAGTAAAGAAACTATCATCAGATGATGCCTTCATTTTATCAAGTACCATGTATGTTAATTCTCTGTATGTAGCCATATAATAATAAAGTTAGTACTGCAAATTTAAATTATTTAATTTAAAAAATGCAGTACTATATATTTAAACTAATAGATTTCTGCTATTCTTATATCACCTGTTTCCGTATTTCTCAATATTCCTGTTTCTGTAATACGAGGTATAAAATCATATTCATTATAACCCATATTGTCTTCATTGATAAATCTAGGATAAGGTATCAAACAAGTACTGCCATATAAACAATACAATGCCTGTTGCATAGCTTTATAATCTTCTTCAGTAACATATATGCCCATATCCCCCTCAAGGATATTGACAATACAATCATATACAAGTAATCTTTCAACGTGTTTATAATTCATATAGCCAGTATTGGCTAATACACTGAAATAATTCTTATATACAGTATTAAGGTGATTAAAGTTTTCCACAGCTGCATCCTCCTTTTCTTATTCCTGCATACCTTTTAATTTTTGAGAAGAACTTCTTAAAATAAAGAATAGCATCTGTATAATTTCCAGTAATGCAGGCAGTTTCTAAACCTTTAAGTTTCAACAAAGCATCAATGAAACCTTTTGGTACACAGCATGAAGCTCCTAATTGTTTAATATAATCCATTAGATTTTGATAAAAAGGATAAGGATTATATACAGGTGTCAATACCATATTGACATCTTTACCACAAGGAATATCAGGTGCTGGAGTACCTTTAGTATAAGCATAGACAAAATATAACTCATCAAAATTACTTATTCCAAGTTCTGAAGGATCTAAGACAAATCTATGTCTTTTTTCATCGGTATCCAATTCAAAATTAAAAGAATGTGAACTAGGTCCTGCTGAAAGATAATTATCCATTGTGTCTATCATTATTCCTCCTACATAAACATTGTCATACCATTGTCCTGCTTTGACAGCAACATCAGCTATCAGCTGTTTGCCATCCCTTGTTACCTTTAATTGTTTAAATTCAACCATAGCTTTAATTTAAAAAATAGGGTGGTAAATAAAACTCCACCACCCTATTACACCTAGAATTTAAATGTTACAACTTTATTAGTCGCCTATTGTTTCCTCTTCTGCAGCATCTTCTGTAGGATTCAGAATTGCATCCAATGCAGCTTTAACTTTACCTAACTCATTATCATCACCAGTAAGACCTACAATTACAATATCTTTTTCAGATTTTTGAACTGCATGGTTAGCACCTACATAGCTGTAATGAATAGTTAATACATCATACTCTTTAGAAGGATCTACTAAGTAAGTTGTAGGGATTGTATTAGGGAATCCCATACCTCTAAATTGGTCTGCTCTTTCACCCATGAAGAACCATTCCATATCTGCAATTTCTTTACCATTACCAATGGAACTTCCTGCAGAATCAGCTACAGTACCCCAAGGTACTTCAGCACCACTAGGAGTAGTAACTGTTCCTGGCTCAGCATAGAACATTACATTTGTAAATCCTTTAGTACCTCTTACCCAATCTTGCTCTACAGCTTTGATAATAAGGCTTGTATAAGTACCGTTCAAAGTAGTAGGATCTGTCTTAGCAGTAACTTCAGTAGTTCCTAAGTACACTTTAACAAGAGTCTTTGTTTCCCTTGCCAATGCCTTAGCCAAAGCCAATGCCATGTTTTTATAGAAATCAGAAGCCGATGAACCTGCTTCAGCATGGATAGCAGCAAACTTCCAATATTGATTATCAGGAGATAATGACAAAGCATTTGTAAAGCGAAGTTTCAAAATATAATCACCTCCATAAGTCAAGGCTGTTGAAGTAAGAACATCCGCACTTAAAGTAATAGTAGCTACTTTAAGAGATTTTTCCATATCAGCAGCTTCTTTGTAATTGACATACTCGATATTAGATACCTTGATTAAGTCACTTCTTACAATACCTCCTGCACCTTTTTGCTGGAAATAAATTTCCTTATTATTGCCTTCTCCAATGGAACCTACATAAACATCACCCAAGTCATTGCTTGAGGTAATTCCATCATCTACTGAAGTCAATGCTACATAAAATTGAGTAGCTTGATTAGTGTTGAATGTTGCCATAATTTTTAAAAATTAAATTAAACATTATTTATTAGTGTGGTCGTCTTTAGGTAAATTCTGCATTCTTGAAGCTGCTGCAAAAGACACTGCCTTATCTAAGATAAGTTCATGTATCACTGAAGGTGATTCTATTTCTGTAACTTCATCCCTTCCATCAATAGATAATCCAGTACCTTGTAAATCAACCAGTATTATAGGTAAAGGTTTTCTAATGTATTTCATCATATAAGATGAGATAGGATATAAAGTAAAAATATCAACACAATCAGGTGCTGTATCCATTCTGACAGCTTTATATTTAGTAACTCCTCTGAAAGGATTTCTTCTTACCTTGTTGAAATTATCATGTGTCATAGGCTGTACATTGACTATATTACCTCCAACACAAGGTATTTCACTATCATATATTGCATTTTCCAATACTATGTACATCAGATCATTTTCAAGTGCAAATCTATATGAATATTTTGTATTTTCCAAATATTGTTCATGTGGAATACTTTCATCTGATGTATAATTCCTAGTATTTATAAATTTCTCCAAATATCTTCTAACCTGTTCCACAGCTTCATAAGAAGCTCCCATAGAACCTGTGTAAAGACCTGTTATAACAGCATTCTGTGCTTTAGTAAGAAAGATGGATTTTTCATACTCATCAAGCCTTATATCATAAGGGGTATTCTGAACACCCATACCTTGTTTCAGCCAATAGCTGTTTAACATGGTATCAAAAGCATTACTTAATTCAGCATTATTCATTTCTTACTCTGTTTTGGTTATCCATAAGTGCTGTCTGTGCTAACCAAGCCTGCTTAGCCTTAATTACAGCTATATCAAGAATTTCCCTATGACATTCTTCAGGAAGCATACATTCTGTAGCCTGAGAATAACCATCAATAGTAAGACCTGTCATAAGGTCTTCAAGATTTGAAGTTATTATAGGTATTAAAGTAGGAACATATCTGCATATATAATGCACCTGTTCTCCTTTAAATCTTCCTATAATTTCAGCATAAGTAACTCCTTCATATTTAGTAAACAGTCTCCAGGCACTGTTTTTTACAGGATATTTATAAGGTTTCTGACTAAGTCTTCTGTATTCATCATAATGTAAAGGTATAACCTGATATTGTTCATTATTCATACTTCTGACTTCTTCATTGATAATAAGAAAAGCATCTTCAGGGCATCTGTATATAATACTGTCTAAACTCAAGAAGGAAGTCCTTTCTGAAGCTGATATAATTGTAGGAGCAACACTTGTGACTTTAGTTATACTGGATAAATCATATTGTCTTTCCTGACTTCCATCATAACCTCCTTTTAATTGATCAGTTGTAGGCAGGAAAACCTGCCTTACAAACTGATTTTGAGCATTAGTGAGAAACACAGATTTCTCATAAGCATTTAATTCAGGTGCTTGATTAGATGTAATATTATTATACAATACATCAAATTCCCTTTCAAATTCTATACCTGTCATACTTTAGCTTCAAGCGAGAATTTTAATTCCTGTCTTTTTGGATTAGCAATAAAGGCAGCTGCTATATTGAAAGTAGGTTCCTGATTATTCTCACATAAAGGTAAATTACCATCTTTTAAATATAAGTAGTCACCTTTAGTAACAATAACACCTGCTTTAATAGCTTTTTTAATTAAACATTTTGCATCAAGGTAAGGGTCTGAAGCTAACTGTATAAACATTTTAGTATTGCTTTCAATTATATCACCTATCTTACCTTGAAGGAACTCAAGCTTTGAATTTGATGATACAGGACTTCCTGTAAACAATTCAATGATAGTAGCCATCTTATCCCAGTTATCACTGATTTTACCAAACAGCATATAAGCCTGAGCTTTTCTATTAACCTTGGTATTACTTTCTTTAGCTGTATCAGCTTCAGATATAATAACAAATTTATAAGTAGCTTTTGCTTTATCCTGCAACTCCTGCATTGAAGAAGCAATAAAGTCTTTATTAGCCAATAGAATTTTATAATGGATGTAATCCATAGGATTACTTAAATCTAATATAGTATCACCTTTAGTAAGTACTACTCTTCCAGCACCCTCAGGATTTGAATCATCCCAGAAATTATTTTCCTTTTTATATACTGAAAGACCTCCTTCACCAACACCTAATACTCTTTCCAAGCATTCTTTTTCTTCCTTGGTAAGAACATTTGCATAACCTCCGCTTCTTAAAAGAGGTGTTGTATAATAAATCTTAGCACCTCTTGCAAGATTACCATACAAAACATGGTTAGGATCACTGATAAGACCTCTTGGTTTGGCTATAAACCTAACTACTACTTTTTCATTTCTGAGACAATTAATTATCTCTGTTTCATTCTTCTCTTTTCCCATTTTATCTCATTTTAAAATTAGTAAGTGCAGGAGGTAATCAGCCTCCTACACCTTAAATATATTATCCTTGCAATATAGAAGGAATCAAGCTTACAGTTCTCAAAGGATCTAATACACAGATACCTAAAGTAGCATACTTATGGATAACTGCTGCATCTTCATCAAATGAAGCATAAGGGTTATTAGTTTCTCCTGTGAATGGATTTCTAAATGGACCCCATTGATAACCACGATAATCAGGAGTTCCTTTAACTTGACATTTGAAGATATTAGGTTGATCCATAGTACCCATATCCATAATATCAAATCTGTAAGAGAATGCAGGACCTCCTTCAGGGTGTTGAACCTTACCTTGTCTATAAGGATCATCATAAGCAGGATCTACTTCCAACTTTAATACTACACCATTAGGAGCATAATATTCAGTAAACTGATAACCTGCTTTCAAAGCATTTTGATGCAAAGGAGAAGAAGTCTTAGCTACAGCACCTACAGCATCACCATTGAATTGGAATAATTGCCATCCGCTAATCTCCTTAGTAACAGCTTTATGGAATTTAATAGCACCCTTTTCTCCAGTCTTCATCAAAAATACTCTGTTCTTAAAGTCTAACTTATTGTAACACAAGTTATACAAAGCATCTTCAATCAACTTAATACTGAAAGTACTGTAATAAATAGTATTACCTGCTTCCATTTGCTCATATAGACCAGCACCTGTTTTGATAGCAATACCAGATTTACCAATATTAGTGTATTCACCATTGGAGTTTCTGTTAGATCTACCAAATGCCAAGGCATTGTTCTTATATTCAGCAAATTGTTCCTCTACTTGATAATCAACATAGTGCATCCAACGTGTTACTACAATTGACTTACCATTAATCTTGATAGGAATACCGACTTCCAATTGTCTGTTAAGTTTATTGCCTGGTACTTTATGTTTGATTCTGACATTAGAGAACTCATTGCGCATTGCAATAGGTGTGCTGAATCTTACATCACCTACTTCTCTTGACATTTCAGATTCAACATAAGCTGCATCTACGGTAAATAACTCACCAGCAAGTAATCTTTCAGCAGGTACACCATCTTCATTTCCACCACCTAATTCTACTTTATAGACAGTGTTAGTACCTTCCATTCTACCATCACCCAGTACTCTGAATTGGTATAATTCATTCAAATTACCTACAATAGTTTCACCATCTGCAAACATATTCTTTGCAAATACTAAATAGAAAGGAGCTGTACCCGCACCAACATTACCACTTGCTGCTGTAACTACGTTTCCTTCACTGTCTCTGGCTTCAATCAAAGCTTGAGGTTCTCTTGCTGAAGCAATAACATCCCAGTAATATTCCTGGTCATTTTCAAATTCCCTGACAGGGAACTTTGACAATAATGAATCCAAAGAATTACCTTTCTTATAAGACAGCAATTCAACCATGATATTGCTAGCCTTCTGAGGAGCTCTAGTAAAGATGGAATTAAGGTGATTATCCTTAGTTAATCCCATCCAATTATCTACTCTCCGAGTTTCAAATCTTCCTAATTTGCCCATATTAATGAATTTAAAATTTATATATCTATTTCAAAGTTATCAGAGAGATAAGATTCTTCATCCTGTGAAACACCAGTTGCAAGTTTTAAATTCCCTGCAGAATCTCTTCTTGTAGTGTTCAACTTATTCTCTAAATCTGAAAAACCTTTCTTGACTGCTTTCTTAACTTTATTATCCACTATACCTTCAAATGATTTAAAACCATTTGTAAGAGAGTAGATAAGTCCTATTTTAGCTAAGAACTCTTCAGGATTTTCCTGTTTAAGCTTTTGAACTGCTGTATAATAATTACCGTCTTCATCTTTATAGACAGGTTTTGTTACAGCTTCAAATGCTTTCTTTCTAAGGTCTTTACTGATACTCATACCAGCAAACATTTCATATTCCTTAGTTTCCATATCCTTCTGCATCTGTTGCAGTCTGTTTTTCTTTTTCTCCTCTTCCTCTCTTTTAGCCTTTTTAGCTTCGTTTAACAGATTGTCATATCTGTTTTTAATAAATTCTAAATTACCACTAAGAGCTTCTTTAGCATCTTCAATGTCAGTACCATTCTGAAAAGACCTTTCAACTTCCTTATCAGCTCTTTTCTCTGAGAATCCTCTGTTAAGGTAATCCTGCTTAATGATATTTCTCCTAAGCTTTTCACCTTCCTGTTCCTCATTTTCCAACATTGAATTGTCAATAGATTCAAGATATTGAAGAACTGATTCATATCTCCTTATTTCTGAAGGAGCTACATCATTGTTTAAAGCTTCAGCAACTCTTTGCTGTTGCTCTGTAAGCTCTGCTTGAATCTGAGCATTAATCAGTTCTCTTAAATCCTTAGCATCTTTGACATTCTTAATGGTATCTTCATTTATATTAGGAAAGATACCCTCTTCCATGAAAGCATTGGCAATGGAAGAGAAGAATGCAGAAGAACCTTTGCCATCATCGGTTGGGGTATCTTCCTCTTTTTCTTCTTCACTGCCTACTTCCTCTGACTCCTTTTCTTCTTCTTCTTGAGTCTCAGCAGCTTGATTATTGTTATCTTCTTCCTCATTAGGGTTATCATTAGAGATTTCCCCTAATAAAGATGCTACTTCGTCATCACTTAAAATGTGACCTAAATCTAATTCTTCTTCCATACTTAGTCTTCTTTAATGTTATAGTACAAAATTATATATAATTAACAATAGTTAATTCCTACTTTATAGAAGTACTAAGACAGATTAAAGTATTTTTATAAATTTTTATACTCTGCAGAAGCATTGAAACAAGGGCAGGCTTTGTTATCAAAATCACAATGTCCATATACTTCAGCATTAGGATAAAATCTCTTAAGAGTTCTTATAAGACTAACAAGGGATTCCTTCTGTTTTTCAGTCCTTGTATCTTTTGGTTTACCATTTTCATCCACTCCTCCTATATAGCATATACCTATACTTTTAAGATTATGGTTAATACAATGAGCTCCCACAAGATTATCATTTCTCCCTTTGTGTACAGAACCATCAAGGTAGATAATATAATGATAGCCTACATCAGAAAAACCTCTTTGAAGATGCCATTTCTTAATATCATCTTTCTTAAAATCCTTGTTCTCCTTAGTAGCAGAACAATGTATGATGATTTCCTTAATATCACGTTTACATTTATGAATACCTCCAAGCATACTTTTCATAAAGAAAGTATTACTTACTTCTCCTGTAGGTTTCATACCAAGGACTGTCTGATAGTCTTTTAAAGCTTGTTCTGTTACAGGACCAAAATCTCCATCCTGTTTAACATTAAGGATCTTTTGCAATTTACTTACTGCTTCTCCTTTACTTCCTAATTTAATGTCTTCCATATTATTTTGTTTTATTAAGTTTAGGCTGTCTCAGTTTGCAGGACATATCACAGCACATATACTTCATCAAATCAAAAACCTGCTCTCTTAATTCCCTGACTTCATTATCAAGTTTATCATTTCTCTGCAATGTTTCTGTTAATCTCTCCCTGTTATCATCAGAAAGTTTTTCATAAAAATCCAATGATTTCTGCATATTGGCTATAGTGTAAGAATCCACTTCAGCACTATATTTTTTCTTAGAGAAAAACCATGTTGCCCAACTACTTACAATAGTTGTTATTGTACCTACAACACCTGTAATTACAATTCCTAAATTTCCTGTAATGTCTTCAATCATTTTTCAATACTTTTATAAATTTAACTTGTTTGTTTTTAATATAGGGATTCTGTTCTTCAAGAACAACTTCCACTACTTTATGTTTCTTCTGAAACCATCTTATGAAGAATACCTTTGAAGGTGTCTTATCATATTCCTTTCTTTCATGTATAAAAGTATATTGTTCACTTTTAAATTCAGGCGTTATAATTATATTGGAAGGGTATTCAAGCTTTACATTTAATGAATACCAATCATCATGGAGAAGAGTATCAATACATACATCTTCTACAAATATTGTATCATGGAAATATATTGAATCAGTTTTAGTTATCTCCTTCAACTGATATTGAACATACTTAATCTTTTTATCTTTTATCTTCAATGAATCTTTAAGCTTTATTATTTCCATATCTATGGAATCATTGCTATGTCTTAATGATTCTATTGTAAGAGCATACTCAAGAGCTTTATTCTTTTCTATGCTGTTTTCCTGTCTGTATGCTTCAACATTATTCCTTTCTGTTTCATACTTTTTCTTATAACTCTTCATATTGAATGCCAGTATAAATATAATACCGCATATTGCGAAAACACTAAACCATTTTATGTAATCAATATATTTCATAACTTATAAATTTAATAATGCCAAAAATAGTAATAAATTATATTAATTACAAATATAAATAGTAAAGGGATATTATTTTGTATATCCCTTTACTTTAAAAATTCTATTTATAGAACTTCTTCCCAATCCACAGCAATACCTGTATATGACATATCAGCATACCACCTATTAAAAACAATACCGTCATAAGCATCTGAATCATCTATAACATCTTTAATATATAATGCCAGATGTGCTTCATCCTTAATACTGGAACCCATATAATCAGCTTTACACATATTAGCTACATATACAGCATCATATAACTGATTATTATTAAGAGTGACAGCATGATATTTCAGTATCTGTTCCACTTCATCCTTTGTATAAGGTTTTATTTTCTCTCTTTTACCATTAATAGTCTTATACATTTTACTTACTGCAAAATCGCATAATTTCCTATTAAAGTGAGGACCATAATTCCTTAAGTATATCAACATATCTTCAGGATAAATGTCTAGCTGGCTTAAACTCATTCTTCCCATCTGTTAGTCATTTTATGTCCATAACCATATCTTCCACGCAAAGTTTCTGTATTCTTAGATTTCTTATATTCTGTCTCATCATATTCCTCATCATCAGAATCTTCAATACAGTCAACTATCATTGAAGCATATTCTTCCATTCTTCTAGCCTTCTCAAGAAGTCTTTCTTTGTCTTTCTTGGATTTAAACATTATAGCCATCATACTCTTAATTTTTTATTTCCCTGTTACATAATTTAGTAATCATTTCCTTCATTTCAGTTATCTGTTCCTGTAAAGAAGAAATAACTTTATCTTTCTCTTTATCAGCTTTGAGATTAGGATTAATTTCATCAAGAGCTTCCTCATAAAGAGGAAGTAGCTCTTGCTGTTTTTTACTATTTTCTATAATCCCTTTAGCATTCTGACATTTAGACCTTATAAAAGCTTCAAGTATATCTCTACTTTCAGCAAGTACAAATTTGTCTTCACCAAATTCAGCAACTGAATTATTAGGAACATCTTTAAATTCCCTACTTTCACCATTAATCATGGCTATTATATCCACAACTGTTTCAAAGTTCTGGCTGAAAGAATCATGCTTTGCTCTAGGTATTGAAATTCTTTCAATCTGACCACTTAGTATTTTAGGGTTTCCTTTAATGTCCCATATATGAAGAATACTATTATGATTTAAATTAGAAAACATGGACTATTAATTTAACAATTGTATAAAACTGGAACTTTTATCATACCATAAAAGATATATACCTGTTCCTGTAAAAGAACTTCCTGTTGCATTAGCACCTCCTGCAAGTGTAACAGTCTGTAAAAAGTCATTAGAACTTAATACTACAGGAAGGCTATCACCTGCTGTAGGTATTTCCTGAGTAAGTCTAAATGCTATAATACCGCTGTCTGCTAAGCCTCTGAAAGCTTTTTTAGGTATTCCTATTACAACATTGTCAGTATTTACAGTGACAGATACACTGGCAATCATAGGGACACCTCTCTGATTTGCAAAATTTACTGGATAATTAGTTGTATTCATACCTAAAAAATTAATTCCAAAAATTAGATTGTGGGTAATACATACCGCCTACATAAGGAGTATTATTTACAGCCACTAAATTAGGGTATTGTACAGCAACAGTATTAGGTTGTTTAGCTGCAATCAAATCAATTTTATCATCCAAAGCTCTTATGGCTTTGTTAAATTCCATAGTCTGCTTATCATTACTGATTTGACCTCTTAATTGAGTAATAATGTCCCCTTGAGTGTTAATCTTGTTTTGTAACTCTCTTTCTTTTAAATCACTGAACTCTTTGGTAATCAAAGTATTTTGTCCTGCAATAGCATTCAAAATAGAATTAGTGTTTCTTTCAGCCTGAGAAGTTAAGGCATTAGTTTGCTGACAAACTGCTAATTGATTATTGGCTTCATTTTGAGATAATTGAAGTCTTACATTAGCATCATTTGAAGCTAATTGAGCTTGCAATACAGAAGTTTGGTTAGCAATAGCTAATCTATTCTCACAACAGCATTGACATAATTGCTGAGCTAATTGAGCATTACCCAATTGCAAAGCATTAATAGTTTGTAAACCACTTGTCTGTACTGAAGTTTGAATATTGGAAACAATACTTTGAACAGTGTTTATATCACTATTAAGCATAGAAGCTAATTGAGATAAAGCATCTGCTCTACCATTTATAGCTTGCAATAGTAAATCTCTGCCTGCAGCATTATTCAACTGATTAGAAAGGTTATTACCTCCGTAGCCATTGCCATTTAATCCCCAAAACATCCACATAAAGAGAATCCAAATCCAATTGCCATTACCACCAAAACCTCCATTGTTGTTGATTAGTGCCAATAATCCTGGATCTATGGCACTTGTGTTTCCTGCATTAGGAAACATGAAAACTTTGCTATCATCCATATAAATAAATTTTTAAATTAGTGATATAGCAAAGTTAAATGACTTGTATATTTATATTAAAAGAATGTATTTAATTATCTAATTCGTTTATATCCAAAGACTTTAATTTTAACTCATCCTTATACCAGACAAGTTCCTTGTAGCCTTTTCTTTTTCTTCCTTTAGGTAATAGTCCTTTTCTCATATATTTATCAAATTTACTCCTACTGCAATTGAGAAAACTGCAAGCCATATCCTTACTTAAAGGCTGATGGCTGAAAAAAGAAACAAGCATTAAAGCTTGTTCATCATCTAATTCACATTTATCTTTTTCTAAATTTGATATAACTTCTTTTAGTAATTTAAGTAAGTGATTCTTCACTGTCATACATTCTTCCTTTTTAAAATTAATATTATACAACCTATAATACCTGTAATAACAGCATACATAGTACATACCCCAGTTTTATCCAAAGGTATTCCTATAGTATAGTCAAACAGATTTATTAAGTCTATTGTACATATATATAAAATGTACATTCTATGATAGATACATAGATAAAATAATTTAGAAGCCTTATATAAGTAATACAAAGGTATTATTGAACTTCCTCCTATCATTGCAAAAATGAAAGTATCTATGTCAAATAAAAAGCAGACTGTACTTAAAAAAGAGATACCTGCTAATAAAGCAAGTACTCTTTTTGTAAGTTTTACAAAATCTGCAAATCTTTTTATTTGCATAATTTACCTCCTTTAGAATAACGTCTTCCATTTTTACTCACAGGTTTCAAACCTGTTTTAGGATAATTAGGTTCTGCCTTCTTTCTAGTATTACTCATCTTTAAGCTCCTTATAATCTAAATTAAACTTTTTGCAGAGTGGTTTAAAAATCCAACTCCAGCTTACAGGTGCTAAGATAGCACTATTTATTAATAGTTTCACCTCCATTCCAATAAAGTACTCCACTATACTCAATAAAAGTACTATAATCAGCATTATAATTCTTTTACACCAAGTACTCAATTTTTGATTAAAAGACTTTATTACAATGAATGTTAAAACATTAACTATAACACAAAAACTAAAATCAAAAGAGTGTAATGTGTTTTGAATAGTTTCGTTTAGTATTTCCATAGTATTATTAAATTATAATTAATGTCTTGTTAAAGTAACACTTCCTGAACTAGTTATAGTACATATATAAGTACAATCTTTTTTAAGAGGAGTATTATATGAAATCTTATAACCGTTTAATGTAATTTGACAATTTGAATATAGCCCATCCTTAGATATTACCTTACATGTATCAATAGCACTACGAACATCAGAATCTAAATAGGTTTCAAGTATAAATGTGGCACTCGTATTTTGTATACTTTTATTATAAGGCATAACAATATACAATTGAGAACTATCATTAAGTGTAGATAAATAACAAAAACCAAAAAGATTGCTAAAATAATTTAAATCAAATAATTTATAAAAAGGTGCATTAGATAAACTAATTTTTTGAAGTAAAAAATATTTAGCATTAAGATTTCTAGCAGACAATAATAATGGACTATAATTATTATTCTTATATAATCGTACATAATGTCCATAAGTAAATGTTGGATATTGATTATAGGATAGAGTATCTGTATTTTCTAAAGCATGTTCTGTACCACTTATAGTTACTATACAAAATTCATTATAAGAGAGTTCTGATTGTAATGAATATTTCCATGCACCTTCATAATATAGTTCTCCTATCTTTGCAGTCTTTGGAGTTACTTCAAGATTAGCTATATCTTTTTGTTTTAAAAAATCATCAGATGAGAATCCTGAAGCAAATTCGGATAAGCTGAATCTTCTAATATAAAGAAGACCATCTTGTAACCGACATATTAGCATACCAGGATAACCTATATAATTTTTAATGTAATCCATAGTTACATTTTCTATTTGTATTCCAGACCTATTAAACACACGAATATTAGTGCCATTAAAATAATTAGTATTATTATATCGTAGAATTATGCCATTAGGTATACTAGTATTGATTTCGGTAGGTATTTTTATAATAAAATAAGAACCTTCGGATATAGGATAATTTAAAGCAAAAATCAATGAACCATTATTTACTAACATTGAAACGTTAATTGGCTCAAACATAGAATTTCCTATTCCGCTCCCATCACTAGGTTTATTTGATAAATCATTATAATCTCCTGTAAATGCAACATTAGCTAAATCGCTACTTTTAACATAATCATTTTGTGGAGAATTACCTCCTCCACCATTAACATCCACTCCATCAGGATGTGTATATTGTATTGGTAATTGTCTAATAGGCATAATCATTAATTTTATAATTGTTATACAGAATGGTTTTGGTCTATGATATTTCCAATACGGTTTATTTTCAATGCTCCTACAAAAGGACCATACCATACTAGATAATACTTACCATTTCTTTTATAAAAACTGACAGTAACATTTTCTGTAATAGGATTATTCTGATCATCAGTAATCCATATGAACATATTATTAAGCTGTCTTATAATTTCTCTATATTTAGAAGTTGAACAGAAATCTACTGTTTCTACAAACTCTTTTAAATTTGAAGCACCTAACTCTGTAACATCTGAAATATAGTTAAACTGGTCTCTAATATCATAAGCATCTGGATTTTTTACAGATGAAACTTTTGTATTATATAAAGCATCCTGTACTATATAAGGTTGTAACCAATATAACTCATCTGTATAATCTTCAAAATACATTCTATTAAAGCCAGATACACCAAGCTCTCTTCCTATAGAGTTCAAATCATTGTTTAAAACTTCATCAAGTGCTTCAAAGTATTCAGAATCTATAGTAATTGAATTTCCTACAGCAGATTTACTGCCTTTATGACGTATTTTATCCTGTGCAATATTACTGAAATAAGAATGTATATCTACAGAAGACTTTGTATTTCTAGAATTATAAGTAGGATCATCTTCATCAAGAGTATTTCCATTCATATATGAATCTATTGCCTCAAAATAAGCAAAGAATTTCTCCCATAGAACACCTTTACATTCATGTGTAATAACCCAATAAGCATCTGAAACAGTCATGAAATTGTCGGAATAATCCGATAAGGTTATATCCGATCTTCTTTGTGTAAAAGGAACTCTGACACAGTTTTTACTGTTTAAAGGTATGCCATAATCTATGGTATAGCATGGAGCAAGGAGAACCTCAAAATCAAGATAACTTCCATGAATATGTTTATCCTCCATCTGATTCTCTACTACATCTGCAATATGGTTAGAGATACTGGAATTATTATGTAATGTATCCATAACACCAAAATAAGAATCTTCCAGTGTGCCCATAAAATTTTCAAAAGTAGTATATTCAGGCAATCCTATAGAACTAAATAGAGTAAAGTTAAGAGTTGTCCATTTCTCCATATAAGTTCCCCATAATTGAGCATAGCCATCCTGAAAGAAAGCCCATTTAGCTTCTATAACATCTTCATCTTCCCTAATTACAGGATTATCGGGATTATCAGGAATAGTTATATCCAGATTATTCTTAATATAGTTTACAATATTCTGTAATGTAGTTCTCTTATTAAGATTCTCTTGAATAATTGCAACTGATTCTTCTCCTGACAAAGGGGAAGCTTCAGGAAACTGAGTATCTTTAATACCATAATCCTGAAGTCTTTTTATAATTTGATTTAACTGTTCTTCTGTGATCATACTCATTATATTAAGATGTGAAAGTGGCTTTTACACCTTCTGTTAGTATATCTTTGGTATAACCCATCCAAGTATCATTTGCTGTAGTAACATTATCCTCTGTAACAGGAGCAACAGCTGCACCTGTATTCAAAGGAATGTTATTTACATTATTGAATGAAGCTGTCTGTACATTAGTGTACCATTTAATAGTGGCATAGGTAGGAACATCTTCAAACAATACATTTATTAAGAAAAAGTCATAAGCACCATTTACATGATTCTTTTTATAAATTCTGTAATAAGAAGTAGTACCCTGTGCAAAAGGTACTACCACTAAAGAATCCTGATCAAAATATAATTCTGTTCTTGGGGAGTTCATATAATTACACCCCATGAATACAAAGTTAGGATCTGGTGATGTAGAACCCAACCATTTTGAAGCAAAGAAATATTTTGCAGTGTATCCAAAAGTATCCTCTCTTGAAATTACTTCAAAACATACCTGACTTTTACCAATATTAGTTGTAACTATATCACATATAGGAACATAGGAATTTCCTGCAGCTGTATAGTTAGATACAGTAGTACCATTTGATTGTAAATGATAATTCACACAGAAATACTGGCATCTTATTCCTGACATAATAAGACCTGCTCCTATATTGATATTCTGTTTATTACGAATTTCATTTCTTATACTTTCAGCTACTGCTAAATCATAAGAATTATTTTCAGAATCATAAGTACAGGTAACAGATTGATCAGCAGAATCTATTCCAACAGATTCTATTGTGAAATCAGCTAAAGCATCATCAATTTCATTTACTATTAATTCTTCAATATCATTTCCAAACTCATCTAAAATCTGTTGCATCATATAAGACAGTAAACTACTACCAAATATATCTGAAGGTAACTGATCACTGTTCCCATAATAAAAAGAAGGTGTATATTTAATGCTCATAATATTTTATTTTAAATTTTGTTCATTATAAACTAGTTGATCATCATTACCAGAATCACCATACCTTTCCTGTATTAAAGCAGGAAGCATATCAGCCCTTAGTCCTAAGTAATACTCATCTTCAGATAAAGTATCTCCTATATATCCTATCTTAACTTCTTTACCAAGGAATCTTGGATCACTCATACTTCCCCAAACATCATATATATGTCTGAATCTCTCATCTAAAGAATTTGCATATTCTTCCTCATCTTCACTTCCATCAGAATCTCCTGCAACCTTTCTTTCAGTCTTAGTAGTAGATTTAGGATCTTGAGATTCCCCAGAACCCTGCAATATCTCTGTAATACCTGATTCTGAGAACCAACGACCCCAATCAAAAGGATTTCCTTGAAGTATTTCATAGTATTTACCATCAGTACCTTTAATAAATATAGAACCTGTTCTGTAAAACATTTCCATATTATTAGTAACTCCTACCATAAAATCTGTAACATCCTTAGTAAAAGTTTTATTTATTCTAGCAATCGTATTACGCACTTGCTCATAGGAATCTCTGTATTTAAATTCTCTGGCAAAGCTATATTCAGCAGGAGAAGAAAAGCTCTCTTCATCAATTGCTTTAATTTTAATACTACCTGGATCTGAAGGATCTGAATCTTCAGGTGTCAATTCTGGTACATCTACAGTATAAGTTTCACCATTAAAAGTAAAAGTACCATTAGAGTATTGAGCACTATCATAAGCATCATAAAAAGATTGAATATACCATGAGAGTATTAACTTCTTTACTAAAATAGTATCCATCAAATAAGGACCTTTTATCAAAGCTGACATAGCCAATTCAGGGTCAAAATTAGGTTTAGACTTTGGTCCTCCAGGCTGGGTATTATTACTACCAAGCCAATCAATAGTTTCTATTTCCATACCTATTAAAGAATATAATTTCTCATAAGTCAGGCATAATACATTTAAAGGATTGCATTTAACCCCATTCAGTCTATCAAAATAAGCTGAGAAGTTATTTGAACTGCCTTTAACTTCCTTAAATACATCAGATAAAAATAACTCATGCTGATTAAATGGAGAACTACCTATAGGAGGAAATATCGACTGTGCTACATACAATAGAAAACTGTCTATATTATTCATCAGATATTTTATAATACTGTTATTATGTTCTAATACTAATTGAAAACCATTAGGAACACTGGAGTTTGCATTATCTTCAGTGTATTCTATATCAGTAGGTGTTTCTATACCATTCAGAATAACAGGTTGGAAATCATTTACTTTGATACCATATTTTTTCGTGTATAGAGCTGATAACTCTGAAGGATTATATGTTATTATATCAACATATGATTCATAATAATCAGAGTAAAAACCATGATTCAGTGAAAATATACTAGGTGCTAATACTGAAATTAAAGCAATGTCTGAAGAATTTACATAGCTGATATAAGGAGATAAATCAAAAGCTATGTGAGCAGCTAAGAAACTAATCCAACCTTCTGATTCCTCATAGTTGATTTCCTCTAATACATCTGAGTATATATGATTCAATGTTTCAGAACATTCATCTATATAATCTTCAAGTACAGGGTATTCTTCTAAGTCCATAAAATATGAAGCTGACTGACTATATTGCAGTAATACATCAATATAATCAAAGTATAACCAATCTTCAGCTCTTCCAATAGTAAAAAAGTCTTCCGAAAATGATAAATCACTTGCTGGTAAAATCCAGCCTTCTCTATGTCTGCAACCTAGGCTTGTTTCATTTGAAGACAGACTGCCTTCCATAGTTATATACTCTGTGAAATTATGAGAAGTGAAATAACTGTCCCATACTACTCTGTTAAGAGTATTTTTATCAGTCAAAGTCTGACTGAATACAGCATGGTTGGTATTATTTGAAGCCTGATATTTACTTCTAAGAGTAAATGTTCCTATAATATTACCTATTCTTGATTCTGTAGCAGGGTCTTTGTAAAGATGAAGTTCATAATAATCACTATCCTCAACATCTCCTGAAACCTTTATTTGAATATCATTTTCAGAGGCTATTGTGAATTTAGCAATAATATGCACAGTAAATACCCTGCCTTCCTTATCATTGTATAATATGGAAGCTATGTTTCTGGAACATTGCAATTCCAATGAATTGTCTTCATCTGAAAAAACAAGATATACTGTATTACCATGAGTGTCCTCAACTGACAGGTTACTATTAACACTGGTATCAATAACTTTAATACCTAATTGAGGAGAATCTTCTGAAGAGTTAATGGAGTTATCCGCACTTGTAATAGATACATCAGTACCCCCTCCACCACCTCCTAAAGCAGAAACTGGTGCAAGTTTATTAACAGCATCCTGCAAAATAGGTATTTTCTCGTTACCTCTAAGAGGAAGATCAGCATTAGGAAACTGACTATCTTTCATAGCCAATTCCTCTAATCCTCTTTTTATCTCAAGTAATTGTTCTCTAGTAATACTCATAATTTCTATTTTTTATTAAAGGCTTTTGCTTTTTCAGCAAGTTGCTTTCTGCTTATTGCCAGTTTCTCTTTTTCTATTTTAAGACTTTCGTTAAATTCCCTGATAGTTTCATTGAATTTATCATGGTCTAAAGGAGAATCTTTTTCAGGAGTATTGGCAATACCCATTCTTGCAATTTCAAGCTTAGTATTATTATCATTAAGATTTAACTGTAGCTCATGATCCATCTGCATTTGAAGCTGTCTTTCCTTTGAAGCATTTTCCTGCTGTAAAGCTTCTGACTGACTTCTCTGCATTTGTTCGGCTCTTTCCTGCATTTCTCTTTCACCTTTCTCAATCATTCTTATTTTCTCAGCTAAAGAAGCTGTATTATACAATTTCATTATAGCTGACATTCCTAATAACTGATTCTGTAAAGCAGCCTGTGCAAGAGTATCTATTCTTTGGTTAAGCATCTGCATACCTTCTGAATTATCCATTACAATACCATGGTCAGTTTCTGCAAATTCATCACCATCTATTTCAATTATTTTTCTAGTATGGTCTGGTAATATATGCATGAATTTCTTACTTCTTCCCTTCAGAGCTATTTTAAGAGTTTCAATCATACATTCAAGAACTCTTTTCTTAACATCATCATGAAGCGCAAATAACCATTCTGTTATATATGAAGACTGTAATGTGGATCTTTCAATACCTCCTACAGTTTCCCTGTTTGAGATAGAACCTTCTCTCTGTCTTGAAATACCTACAGTTTCAGCAAGTTCCTCTTTAATAAAACTAAGAAGGTTTATATAAGTAGTTATGGAACTTGCAAGCTCTGCATCTACAACAGCTGTTGTATTATTGTTCAAAGAACCTGCCAGTATTCCAGTACTCTGACCCATGTTTCCTTCTTTAAAGGAATCCTCCACCAGCATTGAGTTCTTCTTAGCGAAGTATAACCACTTATCCATAGTCCATCCTTTAGGTATCTTTGCAAAATCAACTCTTACAAGTTTACCCCAGTTCTTGGCTATAAGTCTGTTAAGCCTGTCATGAACTACATCATACATATTATTAAAAGGTCTCATAATATCCACAAGACAATAAGGCTTATCATCATTCAGATTATAAATTGTACCTATAATACCGAAATGACATTTTGAAGGATTACTCAATCTGTTATATTGTATAGGTCTAGGCTGCATATTAACATATATTCCCTTACCTATCTTAACCCCTTCCCAGGCTTCATTTATGTAGAATATCTCTTCAGTTTCACCATAATAATCCTTAATCTGATAATCTTCAGGATAAAAGTCAACTGTTTCCTCTCCTGTAACAGGGTCAAAGGATTTAACCTTCTTAATCTTTCTTCTTGATTTCCAGTACATTTTAATAACTCTTACATTACCTTCAATATCAAAAGGAATGTCACTTGAAGCCAAGTCTGGATGTTCACCGTAAGGATCAAAATAAAAATGGTCCCCTTCCCCATTGGTATATACAGATTCTGAATCACCTAATTCAATATTGATAAATTCATTTTTAGGGTCAGTTTCACCATCACCGTCATTACCTTGATTTTCAAGATAGTTAATATCCTTCTGAGTCAAAGACTCACCATACATATCTATAACCTGTGAAGGTGAAAGATACTTCTCTATAATAACTATATCAGCATCTTCAATCTTATTTGAATAACCGCTTTTATAAACAGTTACTTCTTTAGGATTAAGTTTTTCAAGATGAAGGTCCCCTCCAACTATATCACATTGATATATTTCCTCTCCTGCAATCATGGCATCCATAAATCCTGAATTGAATAATATAGGAACATTCAACTCCTTGATGTAATGTTTAAGGAGATAATTATCATTCATTTCCTTCAAATCCTGCCATTCATAAGAATAATAGTCAGAAAGCTTTGTAAGCTTCTCCTGCATTTCAGCTTCACTTGCAGAAGTATCCTGTATAATCTGAGTAAGGTTTTCTAAAAGTAATTTCTTTTTATTATCCTCTACTTCTGATATGGCATTAGGATTTGTTATAGTCATTCTAAAATCAAACACTCTTTTAAGTTCCTCACCTCTAAGAAGTTCAAGTTTGGTGTTTATAATAGGATAGTGTTGTATTTTAGTAGGCATTGTGCTGTCCTTTAAATCCTCTGGATTTACAAGATGAATTATATCCTTCATGTTAAGTTTTCCATTGACAAGATCATAGTTCTTCTTTTTATGCATAAGAGATTTTCTTACAGCAGAATATCTGAAGAAAGAATGATTGTCTGCCCAATCAAGATGTTTCTTTCTCCAGTTCTTATTCTTCCTACTATAAGGAATCTGTTGAGGAGGTAATGTATTATTATATAATCCCATATAAAATCTCTTTTAATTTCACAAAAATATATACAATATTGTTAATATCATAAATAATCTATAAAAGTACTATGGTTGAGGGTAGTTCTGATTAAAGTAATCATCATCACCCATATAATCAGTTCTAGTAGTTTCAGCTTTCTTACCTACAAGACTTACCTTTTCCTGTCTGTATAACATAACCATACCTAAAGCTCTGATTCTATCAAAGTTACCTACAGGATTATAGTTAGCTAATTCATCCAATAAAGCCCTGTTTCTTATAAGATATAAGTTAGGCACTGTGATTTCAGTATCTTTTCCATTCTCAACCTGATGTATTGTAACTTCTTTAAGAAGCCAGTCCCTTATCTTTGAATCAGCGAAATCATTAACAGGCTTAGTGGCATTAACTCCTTTTGAATTAGAACCGAAACTACTATATTTGATAATCTGTTTATCTCTAAGATAAGCTGGTGTATCTGCAAGAAGATGTGTGGAGTTCATACTTTTAAAGTATGCAAATGTTCCTTTATTGTTACTTTCATAAAGACATTTTGCATTATAGAAAAGACACAATCTTCTAAGTATTTCAAAATTATCATCAGATAATGGATTTCTTCCTGTATATTCAGCAACCAGTCTGTCTGTCCACAAATCAAGTACAAATGTTGATGATAGTGACTTTGAATTAGCCTGGTCATTATTAACAGGATCATGACCTATTATATACCTTCCTTCAGGTATATTACCCTCTATACTTTGAGGAAGTTCATAAATCTCCAAAGCTCCCTTAGTGGTATTCTCAACATCATACTGTCTTATAGGAATATCTGAAGTAGGTCTGAATGCAACTTTATTATCCTTGAAATATAATTCCCCTATATAAACATCATCATAAGCCTTTGGATCTGCATCAAGCTGTCTTATTCTTTCAAGAATATCAACAGTAGGAAAGTAGGAAGTCCTCACCTTCAGTATAGCTTCCGCAGGAGTTATAGGCATTTCAGCTATAGTTGTAAGCAATGTTGCAGGATCTGTCTGTGAATATTTTATATTATATCTGTTAAGAAGTATTTCAATCAAAGCTCCTACAACATCACTTACACCATCCTTATTATAATTACCTTTTCTGTTAAGATAGGCAGGAAAGAAGAATCCGAAATACTCACTTCCCTGTTTGGGTTTATCATAGACATTCTTCAAAGGTTTTATATTATAAGCAGTAGGATGATTAAGCATCTTTTTAGCAGCATCGAAATTCGAATCCTTTTCACTGGCAGTACCTACAAGATAAGCAAAACCAAAGGTGAAATCACCTTCCTCCATACCCTGTCTTACAATATTGAATAAATCAAGAAGATTAGGAAACTGACCCATTTCCTCAAAGTAGATGTGACCACGTTTACCTCTAAGCTTACCTGAATCATCCTTTGATGATACTCCCATCACACTGTTAAGAGAACCTTTCTTTCTATTATAAGAATCCTTATAACCCATCTGCCAGAACATTTCATTTGAGGAATCCCTTAATCTAAGTCTTGGAAACTCTGTATGCTCCGCTATAAAGTTAATCATAGGTTCAAACTTTGAAAGTGTACCATCCTTATCTGCAAGGTACTCCTTCTGATAAGCTGTCAATATTGAAGTAACACGTTTAGTGGCTACATTATTCTCACCAAAAATAAGGTTATGTGCAAGCATTGAAGCCAGTGAATATGATTTACTTGCACCTCTTCTTGCAAGTTCAATGCCATGATGTCCTTCTTCCCTAGCCTGATGTGCATAATGGAATCTGAGATAAATACCTTCCCACATTTCAGGAAAGTCCTCAACTCTGTCTGCTTTTTTCTGACCTTTAATAATCTTAGTAAGCATTATAGGGCAGTAATTGATATAGAAATACATATATCCAGTAACCCATTCACCATCAGTACCTCTTACATAACCTTCCCTGCATCTTCTCTTTTCTTCAGCAGCCCATTTCATATATTCACTATTAGGATTTGCATTAGGAGTAAGGAATGTATAGCATCCATGCTTCTGAAAATGTAAAGCTGAAGGTCTGAAATAATCCATATCCTCAAGTATATGAGGATTCTCAAAATCCACAATTACCCTTCCTTCATCATCATGTGGCATATCCTTGGCTCTTCTTCTATCAGCTGATACCAGATTCCTGATAAAAGGGATGGTATCAACACATTCAATAAGCTGCTCTGCAACTTCATCAGGAAGAGAGTTTATAAGTTCAGCTGTTATAGGTGTCTGAAACTCATTAGTTCTTATTTCAAAATCTTCAGATACTTTCATTTTCAACTATGTTTAACCTGTAATTTAGTTATAATCTCAGCTTTTGAGGAATTATCTGATACAGATTCTATGCCTGAATCAAAACCCCATTTAAGTACAAACAATTTAAATGCTTCAAGTTCTGATTTCTCAATAGCAATATTTTCATCAGATTCACTCTGCACTGTGGTAACTGCAGCAACTACAGTCACCTTATCATTATTAACTTCCGATATACTGCTTTCTATATGAGTGTAAACACCCATCCTCTTCTTTATAAGAGAGGAAGCTACATAATAAGGAGCTTTTGATTTCCTGCCTTCTGCAGTATATTTCTCCTCATTAATACTGTTATAAACATCCAATACATCTTTAATCCTCATCTTCAAAAATTGATTTAGTTTGTGAACCTCTTGCCTTTAATTCAGACATAATATCCTTATTAAGAGTTTTCTCAGCATCATCAAGATCCTTTGTAAGACCTGGAATCTGTTTAGCTAAAGCCATTGCTTCCTTCAATTCCTTAATTTCAAGACCGCTTAATGAATCACTTCTTTCCCTTAGTTCCTTTCTGAAAGCATTTACAAAGTATCTGGTATCTTCAAGAAGTCCTGCACTTACAGGCTTGAAACTTCTATAAAGTTCACAGGCTTCCTTTACAGGAGCATCTTCATGCCAATCTCTTAATCCTAATGAACCTGTAACTTCCTCTGCTCTGTCATTTCTGTCTGTAATATACTGATAATCAGACCTTGGATCTTCCATAAAATAAATATAGGCAAACTCCGAAAGAGCTTTATCCTTATTTACAGATTTATCCCTGTCCCATAACTTCTTAAAAGGTCTGAGCATAAGAGCTTCAGGAGAAGGTTCAACCATATAATTCTCATATTTAAATAAAGTAATCATATCTATAAAATTAAAGAGGGTACTGAATACCCCCCCTGTTAAACTATTAAATCTGGTTTTGTAATGATTGTAGGACTTTGAATTATATCAGATCCACTGTCATATTCCTCAACAACATAATCAATGTCTGAATCTGTAAGCTTCATATAAGGAACTCCGTTAATCTCCACTACAGGGAAATTATAAGTAAGCACTGGATTATCTGTAATTACATTATCCTTAAGACTGCCTTCCTGATGTTTCATCACTGCATACCTCTTAGGATTAACCTTTACAATATCATTCTCACTGATGCCTCTTACTACAGGTCCTACAGCTACAACTCTCTGAAATTCCTTCAATGTATCTATACCATGTGAGATGATTTTACCTTCCTTCATCTCTTTATCCTGATCATCTTTTGTGTATTTCTCAAAAGTAAGCAATATATAATTAGCCAGAAGTCTGACTTTCTTTACTGTTTTTATATCCATTTTCCTTAACCTTTTTATATTTATAATATCTGACAGCAAGCTTGCCCAATGAAGGAAGATTGAAATCTGTTTTCATGCCTCTAATATCTTCAATACTGAGACCTCCCCTGAAATCAAATCCTTCAATTTTATCTTTTATAAATCTCCAAAAGCAGTTGTAAAGTCCTACAGTATCTCTGTAGGACAATCCATTCTGCCATGCAATTCTAGCTATTTCACCCTTCTTCTTCATTCATTTCAAATAATAGAAGCAGGTTAAAATAACCTTTTTTATCCCCGCATTTAGGGACATACTTAGCATTTACAATACCAGCATCTGTAATAAAACCAGCTTTCTTCAAATCTCTCATAAGCAAATGATAAAAGGAAGTTGATAAACCGCAGTCATTCTTAACTCTAGCCTTTGAATCTGTACTCATAAGAATCTCATCAACCAAAGCCTGATTAGGAATTGACTGACTTAGCCTATACCTTTCCTTTAAAAAAGAAGCAGCAAGATCCTTAGCCTTATTACTCAGATTATGAAGAGGTGTAAGATACTCAAGCCAAGCTCTGAAGAACCCTCCATAAGCACCTTTAGGTATCTTAATTACATTGTTCACATTCAGATTTCCCATTGGCATCCTCCTCAGCTTCAGGATTAAGAACTTCCTCAATCCTATTGATTACACTTTTGATAAACTTCTCTGAGAAACATTCCTTCATCTTAACACATTCAATGGCACATTTGAGTTCTTCAAGAGAGAAAACCCTCATTGAATTATCAACCATCTTCTTAAGACGAAGATTCTCTTCATGCACAGCTTTAAATCTTTCTGTAAGTTGTGCTGCATAACCCTTCAACTGGTCATAACTAAGTTTAGCTCCTTCTGGAGCTTTTACTTTAACGTCTTTCTCTTCCATATTTTCTTCTTTTATTAAACTTTCTTTTTCTTTTATCTAAGTAATCAAAACCATACATTTCCCTGTATTTCTTTCTCCATACATCTATATAGTCACAATTACATTGTCCTGAACCACATTCAGCACAGAAGGTAACACCTTGTTCTTCCACAATCTTAAGTGAAAGACAATCAGCGCAGTAATAAACTGGCTCTTCATTATATTTACTATCTTCCAACATTGCCATACCTATTAAAAATTAAAACCACTACTCTGTTTCCCAACAGAGTAATGGTAAAACAAAAAGAAATAAATATCGTCGTAAAGTCTCATTTGCGTAGTTTGTATAAATGTACATTGCAAATGTATAATATTCCTATTATATACACAAGACATTTTATAACTTTTTTACACATTTTTATATGGATGTTTCTTTATATGAATAATTCCTTATTTTTCTCTAACCTTTCAAAAAGAGTATAATAATACCCTGAAGGATTTTTACTTCCTTTTGTTGGTTTGAAACCTTAATTATTAACTTCGAGAACCACGGGTTTTTTAATATCTCCTAGACTGCTTTTCCTTTACTGTTTATCTCACACATTCAGTAGCAGTAAGCTCTCTTATATAATAACCATTTGTGTCCTATAGGAGAAATCTCAGCTTTATTTAAGCCTACCATCCTACTTCTAACCCTCTAACTATCATTAGACCCTCAAGGGTGAACTACTTAATGTGAAAGTAGGGACTTTGCAAATATAGAAAAAATAAAAACCAAAACCAAATAAAACAGATTTAAAATAGAAAAAATTTTTTATTTTTTAATTTTTCCTAAACCTTTTATACTTTCCTAATTCCAAGGTGTGTAAATATCCCCCCCCCTATACCTTATTACATAGTCATAAGCAGAATAAAAAATTTTTATATTATATTATCATAAGCGGGATATTTATAACTATTATATTGTCACATGCAGAATAAAAATTTAAATATTATATTGTCATGTAGGGAATACTGCCCACCAATACCCCCCCTGTATTAGGCTTACTGGGAATCCTTCCCCCCACTAAGCTGTTTAACACAGGGAAGGCTATTGAATTGATGATGGAAGTTCTGTCAAGAACCAACGCTTTAGCTGCTTTCAAAGCAGCTAAAGTAGTGGAAAAGAAAAGCTTCCAAGACAAAAAAGGAGAGGATAATTTGATCCTCTTCTTGGACGGAAAAGAGGTATTCTGTCCTAAGAAGCACATTCAAAATGTGCTTCTTGGTAAAGTCTCTAACTTGGACTTAGTCCAGGTTAGAGATGAGGAGTACGGAGAGTTTTACTCTCTGTACTCCGCAGAGTCCAGAGAGACCATGACTTGTGCATGGTCTTAGTCTTGGAAGATGCTCACAGTGAAGGAAGTAACTGTGAGCATTATTTTCTGCTATACAATAACATAGCATTTGAGCTTGTGTTATTGTATGGCATTTTTAGTCAATTTTAATAAATGAAAGCATATCTATTAAATGCTTTCTCACTACAAATGGTAGACGTACCTTGTAATGTAACTTTTGAGGAAGTAGACGTACTTCCTGATGGACTTATTTCTGCAATAGGCCATCAAGATACAGCTAATGTTCTTGGTGTACCTATGAACAGAATTAATGTTCATCTTTCTAAAGGAGATACTGCTTATGTAGCTCAGCTAATAGGTGGTAGACTTCCTGAAGGAACAACTACACTTCCTGATGGATTTAGTTTTAAATTCATTAAGGTAACTGTAGCATAAGTTACTGAGAAAGTATTTCCTGAATAAGATTCGGAGTGAGCTAAATATCTCACTTGGCAACAGAATAAAAACTATTTCGTATAATAGTAGAAAAGACGTTATTGACACTGCAAAGTAAATAAATTTTAAAATTGATTATGAAGTATTATCTAGTTGAATGCTCCGAAATAACGGGAGCAGAGTTCGTAGTAAAGGAGGTAGATCCCTCCTATAAAGCAAACAATCCTATGCAGTATGTACTCTCTGAAGAAGAGTGCAGAAGAGATAGGATTCACTCTCGTATAGAGGGAGTGAGTTTCATCGAAGAAGGAAAACTTATAAAACCCTCTAACATGACGAGTTAATAAAATCATGTAAAGAACATAGTCAAGATAGTTCTGTTGCTATAGTAGCTCTTAATCTTGATACATTGTAAAGACTTCACATACTAGTCATTCATATATTTACTGATAATATTTATTAGTATGAATGGGATGAAGCCACAAATATTATTAGGATAACAACCTCACAGATTAGTTCTGGAAATAGTTAGTGTGATAGTCGGAGTAACACTTAAAAATAATCGAGAGTATGCAAGGAGAAGATGAACATAGTTCAGCTGGGAGTCCAGATTAAATTCGTTAGAACTTGCAAATGGTAGTTGAGATATCCGATTACATTTATTTTAAATTAAAAATATTATGGATAGATTAGTGTCTTTATTACTATTACTAATATCATTCTTATTAGTAATAGTAATAAAAATTTACTTATAAGCCTTAAAATTAAAAGAATTAAGAATATGAAGTTATATGTTATTACTGGCATGCTATATAGTGCTAGTGGTTGGGAAAATGGCTACTATGATTGTCAAGGTAGTTTAATAGTTAGAGGTTTAGCACTTGCTAAAAGAGTTGCTAAACAAATGTTCCTCAAAGGAGGGTATGGTTCTAAAGGTTATTTTAAAGCACCTGAACCATATATTGAAGAATTTGATAAGTTTAATGAGTTTCACTCATCTATAAGTAATGGTGAAGCTATAACTTATTATAACTCTAGAAATAGAGAATGTATTTATCTTTAAACTTTAAAATTATGGTATATATTATTATGATAGCATTAGGCATAGCTTTATTTATAGCTATGCTTAGCTATTTAAATTAATTCATTTATTTCTTTAGATGATATTACAATGATGCAATATAGAGATATTGCTAGTAATATTATCTTTAGAGCTCTTAGCCAACATCGAGAGTATAAATATAGCGTGCTGTTGGTCATCCTAGATACTTGACGGCTGGGTAACTGATAATCGTAATGATTATAATGAAGGTAGTTTTCTAGGTGTGACTAAATGAAGAGACATAAGTCACATAATTGCCCGTCTCTTAAGTAAACATCCTAAAATAGAGAGAAATAGTAAATAGGGTTGTGAGACCTTGGATGTTTATAATTAAAACTCTTAATTTATTAATAATATGGAAGCAAGAAAGTTATTCTCAGAAATGAGAGGTATTAAACGCACAAAATACCACATGATAGAGAAGGCTTGTGTTGAATTAGCAGGTAAGATATATTATCTTAATGCTTTGGAGATAAGAAGTCTTCAAGATATGGTTATCAGGGATTCCGATTTAAGGAATGAAATAATTATTTACAATGGTAGGTATAAAGGTAATTACCAAAAACCTACAAAGACTATAATTATCAATGAAGATGGTACTCTAGATAAAAATATAGATAGTTTATTTGGTAATGACATAATATTAGTTAAAGCTAAATAGATTATTATATAATCAGCGCAAGAGAGTGTTTATAATAATGATGTTTAACTAAATAATAAAGATATGAGAAAACTTGATACAAATATTCTTAGTATTATAATGCTAAGTGTAATATCTTCTTTAATTATTATCATAGTAATATTACTTACTTCTAAAGATAATAATAAATATTCCACTATGGAATGTATGGAAAATTATAAATATTTTACAGAACAACTATCTAAATATGACGAAGGTAGTGATAGTTGGTGTGAAATAAAATATATTTTGGATAATGGTTTCTTTATTGATAAAGATTCTATTATTCATGAAAGACCAAATCTTATAGAAGTAATTGAAGCTTCTAAAGATTTATACTAATAACAGCGGTTATTAGTCAACTTGTTATATTAATATTTGGTATATCCTCAATTTGCTCTTTTTGGATATTTTAGTTCTAAAACTATTGTTTTAATTGTTTACATAATTAACTAAAGAACCTAGATATTAATGTATCATAACTACTGAAGTTAATAGTCACTG
>Ga0310694_10000559_pt1 | contig 48052 bp, 68 predicted proteins | sample 174DNAGHGhighgp2_FD_203884 | JGI IMG/M metagenome (GOLD analysis project Ga0310694, IMG submission 203884) | Sheep rumen microbial communities from Palmerston North, Manawatu-Wanganui, New Zealand - 1742 DNA GHGhigh gp2 (v2) (version 2) | ecosystem: Host-associated > Mammals > Digestive system... | reverse complement strand
AGACGACAAGGAACTGAGCTACATCAACCTCGGTCTCGGCGACACTTTCTTCTTAACCATTCCAATTAGCCTATGATAGCCGGTATCGTAACACCGCAAGTCTTCGACGACATCACCTCCGGTTCGATCAAGGCAGCTTCGATGTGCGACTTCCTAGAACTCCGCTACGACCTATTCAAGGGTCGTCCGTGGGCATCGTTGGCCGGCATGCTCAAGGAGGCTATGCCCGACAAGAAGGTCATAGGAACCATCCGCACTAGGAGCGACGGCGGCGAGTTCCAGCAATGCAAGCCAAATATGCGCCTATCGCTCTGGAAGACCCTGCTCGACGCGGAAACGACCCCAGACTGGGTGGACATCGAGTTGAACTCCATCGACACCCCCCACATCCACCTGTTCAGAGAACGCGAGGTTAAGGTGCTTCTGTCGGCTCACGACTGGTCGCAACGGTACCCGACCCAGACAGCGGTCAATCTTATGGGGAAGGGAGCGGAATACAACGTGGACGGCATCAAGCTGGCGACCACCGGAAGCGGGTCCGTGGCGAAGGTTTACGAATTCCTGAAGTTCACCGAATGCTACAAGCTGGTCTCCGCGTTCGTGATGGGATCCAACTTCTCCTTCACCAGAATACGCTCGCTCGAAAAGGGAGCGAACCTCGCCTACGCCTCTCTGGACGGGTCGAGACAGTTCGGAATCCTTCCGGTAGAAGAAACGGCTAGTGCCTTGAAATCCCCAAGGTAGACAGCTTGACTGGCGTCATATCGTCCTTGCGCTTCAAATTGGGGTCGAGGCACTGGGACAGGTACTCGCACACCGGCTTGATGATATCTAGTTGCTCGGTCGTGAACAGGAACTTCTTGTTCACGACTTTTTCATACCATTCCATAAGGCCGCTGCCGTTTTCCTCCGAAGTGGCCGCCCAGTCGGCGCACATCTCGTACAGGTACGTCGGTTCCATCTTGGTGCAGTCGTTACCCTCGGACGCGTAGTCTCCGTCGCTCCAGTATTCGCAGTGGTGCTTGTTCGACTTGATGTGTTCCATAACCACGTTATGGATAGCCAGTTTCTCCTTGTCGGATAGCGGTCCCGGAATGTACCTGAACGCTTGGCGAACCAGATTCTTGAGTTTCAGCTTGTCCTTGTCGTGGTTCATTACCCGGTCCATATCGATATCATCCGTCGTAGGTATCATATCGCCATAGACGATTTTCGTATAGAAGTATTGGACTCGCTCGATGTGAGCCTTTATCCGCCTTCTATACTTGAACGCATACTTAATTATCTGGAGCAGTCGCAATATCTTCAGCTTCATATTGGAAATATAGTAAACCTTTTAACTATTGACAATTTCAGGACGTTTAATTATATTCGACAGCAGAGGTGCAAAATGGATAATTCAATAGATGTCGTTACGAAACTACAAACGCTAGGCTTATTTTTCGTGCCGTTATTCGCCATCTGCTTGCTCGGATTGTTGTTGCTGGAGGATGAATTAGGACATATTGACATCGGCAAAGAGCTTCTTGGCAAACTGTGGAAATCATTCAAGAGACGGTTAAACTCTACCAAAATAGCAACCAAGGTTTCAAAGCCGGACGAAATGGAACTACGCGTCCTTTCAAAGCTGCAGACCTACTTCAGACAGCCCGGCCACTCGCATACCGTAACCCAACACTCACGTTGCATCGAATTCCAGAACTGGAGCTGCGACATCTACGGAGACCTATACTTGATAACAGATAGAGGTCGTCTGGCCATATTGGCAAAGCTGCTCAACGATAACGGCTTTTCCATCAGTTATCAGGCAAACGATATGTGTGGCGGGCAGTGTTGGGACATCTGGAAACCAACCGGCAACGAGAAACCGGCATTCCTAAATTTCCAGTAGGTCAGTCTTCGCCGGAAGGCTCGTCTTCTTCAGGTTCATCCTCTTCCGGTTCTTCCTCGTACCAGTGGACTCCGATGTTCTCTTCCTTGTATTCGAGGAACGGCCAGCCGAAACGGTCTTCACACTTGAACTCGTCGCAGTCAGGACCGTAGTCGGGTGAGTACACGAACTTGGAATACTTACCCTTGTGTTCCACCTCTTTGCCGTTGATGATGGAAGTGTAGGTGTATTCGAAATTCGTGAGCAGTTCCGGACAATTCTTCTCGACCCATTCGCGAGGAGCCGATACCAGATAGTTCTGGCTCATATCGACGAAACCACAGCGGACACAGAGCTTGTTTTCCTCTACCCATTCCTCATTTTGGAACGTCTGGTCGAGGTCGTTTCCTAGCCACTTGCGGAAGTTCTCGGTCGGAGGATAGTCTTGGCCGTACATCCAGTTGTTGACAGAGAAATAGATGATACCGCTGTCCATACGGTTAAAGTCTTGAATCACGGCGTCCGGCAAGTCGGAATCGAACAAGTGTTCGGAACCGAACTGCTTGTCAAGCTCGTATAGCACGTTCTGCGGGGTGTAGAGCTTAGAAAGCAGCTCCATAGAGAACTTCGTACCAGTCCGCGTATCGCGGATGACGTTTCGACTCGGCTCGTACGACTTGTCGGGCGCGATTTCGAGAATACCCTCCCACTTGTCGATAAGAGGCTTGAGCATTTCCGGTGTAATCATACCTACCTCACGGTTATTTCTTTGTGCCAACCTTGTATACCGACCGTAAACGGCGGCTCGACGTTACGACTAAGGACATTGAGGTCGGCCAACTGGACAACCAGATTGACGTTGATATTTCCACGCTTGGTTATGGTGCTGCCGTAATCCCCGATCTTGTCTTTATCCGGTTCGGTTTCATACGTACCATATATCGTAATATACTCGTCGGTGTTCTGGGTGACTTCCTTGATCGAGACATCCGTCTGGTACTCTTGATTGAACGGCGAGTAGATGCACATCGTGGTGGCCTTGTGGAGTATGAAGTCGATTGCCGCCTTGCGTTTCTCGTCTTCGGGGCAGAGTCGGGCAGCCTTCTTCTCGTTGAGGGTCGACTGGGCATACTGCTTCGCTTGGTCGAGATAACCCATAATACGAGTCAGGTCTTTCTCGGTCAATTCAGCATTAGCTTTGTTTAGCGAATCGTTAAAGGCGCACGGGTTAAAAATGTCGAAAATTTTCATATTACACCTTTCCTTCGACCCAGTTAGTATCGAAGCTGGATTCTTTCACCTCGCCCGGAATCTTAGTCCAAGAGATACGGAGGTCGTGCGCAAGGCTGTCGTCTTCCGGGTCGTCCGGCACGAATTCATTCAGCCAGTCTTTCAAGTGGTCTTCGAAGTAATCGTCGTTCTCGTCGCCGATTTCCTTGTCGACAAACTTGGTCACGACATCCTTTGGTAGCTTTCCATCGGCGGACAAACTGTCGATAAGCTCTTCGCGTTCGCACACGTTGTGGAACCAGCCATCGTCGAATGTTTGTTCCGCGTATTCGGCCATACGCATCTTGAACAACAGTTTCTGCATCTGTTCCTTGTTCTCGTCGTCGAATACGCCCAATGTACCGTGAGTATAGATGTAGTCAGCGTCGTTGGAATCGGCTTGCGCGTCCCATTTAATCGTCCATTTCATAGGAAATCTCCTTGTTTCCTACAGTATAGCAATTATAAGTTTGAATTGCTATATTTGATAAAAAGGATACGGATATGAAAACCACCATTACGTTTTTCGCATTGACCGCCGAACAGCTCGTCGACAACGAGTGGAAACAAGTGTACTATATGTACGAAAACACCGTCGTGTACGAGGCCGAAAAGGCGAAACGGTTCGATACCTTGGACGAGGCAAGGGAATTCCACGCAAATATCAAGCCTAGCAAGTACACCAAGAACGAGCAGATCCAGAAAATCCAGCTCACTATCGACGTAAAGGAGACCTTTAGCGTCGGTACCGTGGACACGTTCACCAAGATCAAGCAGATGCTGGCCAAAGGCGGGTTCCGCAAGGACTATACGACTAAGGAGGCCGACCGCTCGATTCTGTGCTGCATCGGTTACGCAGCTTGCAAGTGCTGGAACGAGGAATGGACTGTAAAGTTCATCAAGGAAGCCGCCGACGCCGTCGATTTCCTCGACGACGAAGAAGTTCTCAACTACATCCGCGAGAAAGAAGGTGACTGATGTTTTCCGGCTGTGACATCTTTGTGAGCGGGTTCGCACGTAAGAGCGCAATGGACAAGTTCGGCTGGATCGGCTACTGCAGCACTAACTTCAGTTGCGGACTTCTCAATGCGCTCGAATTCGTCGACTCGAAGCGAGCTGTTTGCGCCAGCACCGAACTTTGCCTTCTTATAAAATACTTCGCGAATTACCGGGGCGTCAAGTACGATTTGTCGCAAAAGTACGACTACGAACAGCTCCGCTACACTCTCATAGCCGACTACTACTCTCACGAATGGGGACCCAAATGAAAATCGACACCCTCGAAACAATCAAGCTGAACGCAAAGACCGGAAGGTTCTTGTTCATTCTGGACACTATAAACGAACTGACCAACGAGCAGATCAAAGAGGCCATCGGAGACAACTTCCGCCTACTCCGAGTGAGTCTGATAGACGAAGCAAAGCAAATCATTGTCCATCTGAACAAGGAAGTCACCGACGACAAGCTTAATGACATCTGTGTTATCATTAACCGTCCGGATATGCTCAGAACACCGGAAAGCCTCAAGGAGTCACACGGCTTGAATGTTCCGAGGTACGGCTACAGAGTCGACACTTGCGAACCGGTCGTGATCGACCCGAAACAGCCTACAGACTCGTACATATTCGTATCTCCCCAAGACTGGCCTAAGTACAAGGACTTCATAGGTACCTTGTTGCGCATAGGAACCAGACTGAATATGATTATTTTGCGCGGCGTTCCTTACGCTTTGTGCCAGCAGATCCAGATGGCATCCCCGGAACAGTCACGTCGATAACTACGGTATTCCTATCGAAATCTGGGTGATTCACAAAGCGGCAAGCATTCACCCGGTAGCCTAATCGTTCCAAGAAATCCTTGATGTGATTGAGCGTAGTTTGTGAATGTCTCGGCAGCTTCGCCATATACTCAAGGTGGTACCCAAGGTGGTCGTCCCCAACCCCGGCCATACACATCAAATATTCCAGTATCTGGCGGACGATCGGCTTTTCGGCCGGTTTCAGATAGTTCTTGTAGAACCGTGTCGTGTTGGCGGCCTCTTTAAGCTGTGTTGCTGTCAGTACCAAGAAATCTAGCATTGGCTGTATATTCCTTCAAGTTCGTCCGCGACTTCGCGCATCGAGTGTTCCTCAATCCACGCCTTGTTATTGTCGATATAGAAGTGTACCGACTGGGACTGTTCGTAGGTCTTCCTAGAAAAATTCAAGTAACCATCGGCACACTTGATATACAGTTTTTCCGGATTTACTACCACATCTGAGTAGTATGATATGGTCCGAGCCATCTGCTCCTCGAACGACTGCTTGATGAACTGACGGACTTCGTCGCCGCCCATACCGCGAATGAGACCCTTCTCGATTAGCGACTCGACTTCGCCGCACCATACGGCCACTGTTTCGCTATTCAGCTCGTCGTGGACATAGCAGTTAATGTTAGGCTTGGACTGGTCGAACCCGGTAAAGACGCTGAACACGCATCCGCCGACCTTCAAGTTGCTTGTATCGTCGTGGTCGACGCTCTTGAGATAGTTGCAGTTGATGATGTATTCGCGCTTCTCGACTTGGCAAGACGGGTTAATATAGATGAACGGGTACCTTCGAGCCAGATCCAAGATCTTTTCGTACGCGTCGCGCTTGGTTTCCTCAAGCTGGAGGTTCTTGCTAACCGAAGCCAAGCTGGATTCGAGTTCTTTCTGGTGCTGCGACAGTGCAGCGATTCTTGTCATATCGTAACCATTTGCCATCAGCGGCGTTCCTTCAAATATTTAGTGTTGACCTTGCGCTCTTCCGCTGACTTCAGTGGACAACGTACCGGACGCTCGAATTCGGTGAAATCCGGATGCATATATTGCTGTTCGTACACAAGCTTGTTGTGAGATGTCTTCCTAGGAGCGTAGCAAGCTGTATCGAGGTTGAAGTTGCCCAACGCGCAGTAACGGCGGTATGGATACTTGCCACCCTTCTTTTCATCCAGCTTAACTTCCTTGAAATGTTCACAGCCGTCACATCCCGGCATACCAATCATAGCCATAGTTACCTCTGGATTTCGCTACAGCGAGCCGGTTCACCCTTGCTGTTGTAGTACACCGTAATGCCATTCTTGGATTCGGACTGCCAGTAACGCAGATATGCGATATTGGTCGACTTGTCGCAGAAGATGGAGAAGTCGCCACGAGCATCGATATCCAACATCTTGTAGATGCGACCGTTGTCGTGCCAGTTCTGTGCGTGGTCTTCGCATCCGGCAATAGCCAGCGCGGCCAACATAATCAACAAGTATTTCATCATTTTCCCCTCGCGTTTTTCGGTCTGTCGTCCAAAGGTTTCTTGCGGACCGGCTTCTCGCGCATCGCCCAATGGGTGAACGCATCGGAACAGTCGTCATTCATTTTGTGTGTTCGACAATAGCTACGAGCCGGACACTCCTTACAATCGTCGTTGCCCATCACCCGGATAAGCTGCCGGATATGTTTTTCGTCTTTTGCAAATGCTTGTAGGTAATTCATACTCGAAATATAGCAAAATTGGTATTCTGCTTCAATAGCTAGAACCGAACGATTTCGGAATCACCTAGACGCGCTAGTTTCACGTTCGTCAGCGTATTGTCGGCGACTGCATTTCGATGATGTCGTAGCCGTCATATCCGAATTTCTTGCTGTCTACCATACCCAGCTTCTTGTATAGCGTCCTTGCTGCCGTGTTGTGGTTATTAACGCTCAGAGCGACTGGCATTCCTTTAGCTTGCGTCTTGACGTATTCCATTAGCCTCTGAGCTGTTCCGGCGCGTCTGCATTCCGGTCTAACGAACAGCAAGTAAACATACATACGTCCATCAGCCTCGCCATATATGACGATTCCGTTGCCGTCGGTAACTGCTTGGAAAGTTCCATTGGATACTTGTTCGATGAACTCTTTATCTTCGTTGACTATTGCTTCGCGGTTGGAGTCCCAGTCGCCGCGCATACGGTGTTCGGTTTCCGACGCGGCAGATACGAATTCAGCGAGTTCTTCCGCGCTAGGCTTCCTTAATCCGTCGGCGGCCTCGTACAGGGCGGCCACGGCTTCCGTCAACGGAGACTTGGGCAAGGATTGTAGATATGCAGCGAAGCTTTCCATAATTTCTCGTTTATTTCCATCTCTTTTCCGATGCGACTTGGCGGCCGGTGGTCGCCTTGTTCCACATCCTCATCTGGTTGCGATAGTCGTATCCGTTCTTCTTAATCCACTTGAGACAGTCAGAATATTCCTCAAACCGAACCAGCGGACGGTCCGACTTTCCGTATACACACCAGTAGCCGTCAGTCTCGTCGACTACGAAACACCCAGTCGGCTGCCTACGGTCGAAGATGACTTGGTCTTCTTCGTCGCCGTAATGGTAGAACTCGTTGCCGGTGCCTATGAACACGACACTGGAATCGCCGTACTTCAGCTTGTGGAACCGATACGACGGCGACGGGGCGTCGTCTATGGGGAACGCGAACAGATAGTCGCCATATTCCTTTCCGGCGGTAGAACCGGCGTTAGAATAGGCAAGGTTGCCGATCTCGTCGCCATACTGGAACCCTTCCCTCCAGATGTCCCAAGCATAGTTGGAATTGTGGACAAGCCAGCCGTTCACGACGGTGTGGTTGAAGTCCAGAGTGGTCCTGTCTTGGTTGGTATACTCTTCCGAACTGTAGATGACCTTGCAAGCGGTCTGCGGATATGAATTGACAATCGTGTAGATGTCCTCGGCGACGAAGTCGTACGCGTCGTAGTCCTTATAAGTGCTGGCGATTCCATCCGGGTCGAACGCCGCGATGTCGGTGACAATCTCGACGACCAAGCTCGGATTCTCGAAGAGCGTGTCAAGCGCGTCAAGTGCGCTCTCGTAGGGGTGCTTCTCGTGCCAGACGGCGTTGAACTTCTCAGTGTGGGGGGACCCGTCCTTCTCAATCGACTTCGGCTTCTTGTACGCCTTGCGGAGATACATCGTAGGCTCGCTCAGCGACTCGTAGGCGGCTGAGGCGGCTTCCACCAGCGGAGACTTCGGCAAATTGGACAGATACTCTTTGAACTGGTTCATAGGTCGAAAATATCGATTGTTCTAATGGCAGTTTATCAGATACATTGCTATATTTCAGCAAAAAGGAACACTTTATGGTAGAAACACAGGATTTCGACAAGTACGCGGATATGACCCGCGAAATGATGAAGGATGACAGCTGGCTCGGCTACGACCTCGGCTGCATCGATTCGGCAAGGAAGGCGTTCGTCAAGGCCAAGGCATCTATGGATGCTGACAACCACTCAGGAGCGTCGTGGAGTGTCACCGCAAACTTCCTCGCCAAGGCCATCTACAACGACAGACTTTTGCCAATTACCAAGAAGGAGCTGGCCGAGATCGACAAGGAATACAAGCCGAGAGAGGTCCACCCACTACCGAGGTTCAGCTGCTACTACGGCCTAAAGTGCTTCCACTATATGGGCATCGACGATTTCTACAAGCTCGTGAACCAGAAAGGCGAGACCGCCTACACCGACTTCAACCGAGTAGAAGCCCACTTGGTCAAGGACGACGGCAAATCAGACGACATCCTCAAAAAGAACCGAGACCACAAGTATATGCTCAATCCACTCGCGTGCAGCATCGTGGACGAGCTGTTCCCCATCAAGTTGCCGCACTTCCGCGACAACATATTCCGCTACCACGTCACGTTCGTCGTCAAGGACCACGGCAATATGAGCAGCGACAACTGCTTCGTCAAGGTCGTAGGACTCGTGACGCCAAACGGCGTATCGGTTAAGTGCAACCGTTTCTACCATTACTACACCTACAACACGCCGGAGTACGACCACGTACTCCAAGAGATTACCGAGGACGAGTTCAACGCCGACAATCCGAAGATCGACGTTAAGAAGCTTCCCGCTCTCGACAAGGAGTGAACTATGATTGATGAACGTATCGTTAAACTCGCCAGCCGCCTTATCGACGCGGTGAACCTCCAGTCCGGAGAAAACATCCTTATCGAATGCACCGACACCCCGTCGAGCATTTCAGCAGCACTTACCGCCGTCGCGGCATCCCGTGGAGCGAACCCCATCGTGCGGACGTACGACAGCGTCGTGGAAAAGAATTTCATCGCCGCCGCATCCAAGGCAGCGAAGGAGAACCGCGCAAAGCACGAGCTGGCCGTTATGCGAGATATGCAAGCCTACATCGCCGTCCGTGGTGCAAACAACGTGTTCGAGATGGCCAGCATCGACGGACAGACCGTGACCGATTACAAGCAGATTATGAAGCCGGTTCTGCGCTACCGGGTGGACCACACGAAGTGGTGCGTCACCAGATGGCCGAACGCAGCGATGGCTCAGGAAGCCAAGATGTCCACCGAGAGCTTCGAGAATTTCTACTTCGACGCTTGCCTCGTAGACTATAAGCAGATGGCCAAAGACGCCCAGCCGCTTGTCGACCTTATGAACAAGACCAAGAAGGTGCGCATCGTCGCTCCGGGTACGGACCTGTCCTTCAGCATCGAAGGACTTCCGGCGATTCCTTGCTGCGGCGAGAAGAACATTCCGGACGGCGAAGTCTACACGGCACCGGTAAAGGACAGCGTGAACGGTCGTATCTCCTACAACACTCCGACGGTCTATTCAGGTCAACCGTTCAGCGGCATCGTGCTCATTTTCGAGAACGGCAAAATCGTTGAAACCACGTGTACGTCCGGCAGCTGGTCCACGCTCGAAGCGATCTTCAACTCCGACGAAGGCGCAAGGTACGTCGGCGAGTTCGCTATGGGTCTCAACCACAAGGTGACAAAGCCGATGTGCGACATCCTCTTCGACGAGAAGATTGCCGGTTCCATCCACTTCACACCGGGTAACGCCTACCAAGACGCTTGGAACGGCAACACATCCGCCATCCACTGGGACCTCGTCCTGATTATGACCAAGGAATACGGCGGTGGCGAAGTCTGGTTCGACGACGTGCTCGTACAGAAGGACGGCAGATTCGTTCTGCCTGAACTCGAACCCCTCAACTAGGTGGTTTTATGAAGACATATTCAGGAAACGAACTTATAAAGGTGGCGAAGTATCGCCAGTCGGCGCAGGATTTCCTCGGCCAGCTCGAAGCAAAGGGATTCACCGTCGAAACAGTGACCGTCGAAGACAGCACGGCTACGTTCCACTACAAGGCCGAACAAGACGGCCAGACCGTCTATGCTGACATCCTTGTCAAGAGTAGCAAGGGTGAAATCGGTGCCAAGGCAAAATGCGGGTCCCGTTCCCATAAATACGAGTTCGAAAGGACGTACTATTCCAGCGAACGGAGAGATTTTTTCAAATGGATCGACTGCGTAACTAAGCTCAAGACCAAGGAAGCCTTGGACGGCTCTATGTCGTTGCCTCCCGACCTTTGGTTTTCCATACCCAAGAACAAGGAGTTCTGTAAACGAGTGCGCAATGATTTGCTGCCGCTCACCGACCGCGACTATCAACTGAATAACTTGGCAAACCTAGTACGAATGCCGGACGACCAATATAACTTTGGTATAACCGTCGGCAATTTACCGCAACTTGTCTACAGCGCACAAATCAACGACTTTGTCCGAGACCCGAACCATCCAGACCTGTTTTTTGATATCGGCATCACTAGCAGTCAAGCCGGCTTCGTAAAAATTAAGTGCTACGATTTCGACCTTCGTGGAAACGACTTGAAGCGCAAGATGTACCCGGAGACCAAGCTGATTGCGTCGAAGGACAGCACGCCAGATGACGGCGAGTATATCTACCATACCGACTACGAGACCGCGCTGAAACTCGTCAAGGAAGCCAAAGACCGTCTCTGGGCTATTTACGACGAAGAAGCCAAGCGTCACGGAATTCCCGAAACTTGGAAGGAGGCTACCGAGTGGACTACTGACGGTCCGGTATACCCGGAAGGTTCCTCCGCTTGCGAAAGCATTACCAAGAAGCGCGAGGACGCTCGCGTAAAGCTTATCGAGAAGAACTTGAGTGTCATCAAGGAGCTAGTCAGCCGTCGTTGTGGCGCATCACTGGAAGATACCTTTCCGGGCGCACAGTATCTCGACAAGGTACCCAAATGGAGAGAGGAGAGCATCCTCCACGGGAACCAGTATTACTACGAGGCTTACGCCACTATTCCATACAAGTTTCCAAACATCAAGGGTTCCAAAATCGCTTGGCAAGACAAGGTAATAGAGATTACCCTCACCTATAACGACTCGAACGACCGTTTCACCGTTTCGTACAGAATCCCGTTCAAGTTCGCTTGTATGTGCGGCGTTTACGATTGGTTCTACGAAGCCAAGAAGCACGATACTGAAAAGATGATGATTATCAAGAACTCCGGAAGAGCCACCCACACGGATATTGGCTCCTCCGGCTTCAGGTACATCAAGCAACACCTCGACGAATTGAAGCAGTTCGCCGAGTACAAGGGATTCAAGGAGTGATTATGCCCAGAGGACCAAGAATCAAGGTTTACGAAGAAAACGAACTGTTCGAGGCGGCTTCCTACATCAAGACGCTCGAAGGCGACCATCCGCAACGAGAATCCGAAAACGTCCTCAAGCAGATCAACAAGATTTTCACCCTCCGCAGGGCCGAAGTCGCATCCAAGTTCGCGACACTCACCTTTACGGGCGTCGTGTGCAATACCCAAGCAAGGCTGGAAGCCTTTTTCCACGACCTCCATCGAAGCCGTTGGCGGATTACCGTGACTGCTTACGTCGGCGACTACACGAAGAGTATCGAAGATACCGAATACTGTCTCTACATCGGGTTCCCGCACTTTATGGATTGGGTCAAGAGCGTCATTCCATACAAGAAGAACCTTCCGTTGGGACTGGGGCAGAACGCCGCGCCCGAACTCTGGTACGAAACCGAATCCGGTAAGAAGTTCATTTCACAGATGACAGAAATCGGCTTTGCTTCTATAGTGGATAGCAAGTATGGTTATGCCTCTCCACTAAAATTGGGTAAGAAGGCGCACGACAAGCTCGTTCCTCTCGTGTACAGCGACGACATCGGACACTTCCGCGTTTCCGACAACGACCACGATGTCTACGGAGATGTCCAGATCAAGATGAAAGGAAAGGAGCCAACCGTCTGGTTGTATACAAGCGTGTCTGATATTATGAAAACCCAGTTCAACTGTCCAATCAATATATTTGACCCCAACGACGCTATGGAACCGGACAAGTTCGTCGAGGAAGTGAAGAAGCTCTTGAAGTTCAACGAAGACCGTATCGACAAGCTTGCTGCAGATAACGGCGGACTCACTTGGAGAGGAATCGACTTCCGTACTCAGTACAGCGACAAGTGCGCACGCCCGCACGATTTCAATGCGCTTCCTAAAAAAGACCAAGACAGAATCAACGAGCACTTGGCGAAGCTCGCTGAAAAGCGTATGGACGAATATGACCAGTTCTTCATTACGTCCAAGTTCGCCAACCTCTACAACTATATCAAGGAACACGGACGCGTCGAGCCATACCCCAACCAGTACGGCAACGAGCACCACATCGAGTTCACGGTTCCTATCGTCCTTGACGAACCGATTAACTACGGGGAAAGCTTCAAGCAGCACACCGTCTCGGTTACCGGCGATATCTACGTCAAAGACAAAGAGCGTAAAAACTGGTCGGACGAAACTTATTATCCGGACTCCATCAGAATGTATATTCCGCTCTGCTACTACACCGACAAAGGTGCATTCGCAAGCTGGGAGGAAGCTATCGCCGCCGGTAGCAACACAGATTACGGCGGAGCTTGCTATATCCAAGGATGCAAGGTTCCTCGCGGCAAGAACAATTACTCTAGCGTCTGCTTCAACGAATACTGGCACGACGACCAGTGCATCGGTGCCGAAGAGCTGAAACGCTTCGAACGCGTCATTATGAACATCAAGGCCGACCACGAGCAGTTCCTCGTCGACCGACACTACAAGGAGAAGGCAGATGGCTAAACTCGCAGACCCGTTCTACTCCGACGCAGTTAAGTCAAACCGCGAAGACATCGACAAGTGCGACGGACAGTTGTTGAACTACCTACAGTCGCGAGTTTTGTTCGCTGCCACGTTAGCAAAGACCAAGCACCGCTTGGGTCTTCCCATCGAGGACCCGGAGCGCGAGGCTCAAGTCAGAAAGAACGCGGTCTCGTTCATCAAAAAGCACGGCTGCGGTCTCATTACCAAGGATGAAATTTCCGAGTACATCGACATCGTCATCAAAATCACCAAACGAGCCGAGGAACGCGAAATCGCAGAAATGGAGAAAGAAAATGAAAGTAGCCGAACTGCTCAGACTCATTAAGCTCGCACAAGAAGGCAAGATTATCGTTCGCCACACCACCCGCGAAGTTTCCGGTGTGACCGCCAGTGACGGCTACGTTTCGCACCGGTTCGAAGAAGTCGATATTATGGAAATGGATATCAAGGACTTGGTGGAGACGACCAAACACGGAATCGGTCCGTATGGCGGCAGGGAGACTGTAGAATACGGCCTTCTAGCCGAAATGGTGGATAAGGCGAACGATTATAACGAGAAAATTACAAAAAGCTCTAAATGAAGTATTGACATCGCGTCTGCAAATTGTTATATTTACTCCAAAAGTATTATAATACGTAAGAGGGTTTAATGCGCCGCAAAGACAAGAAAAACCTCGCTGAACTGGGTATCCTCGCTTTAGGATTGCTGGTTCTTTTCATCATCAAGGGTTGCCTTTTCAACCTTCAATAGGGGACACTATGCTCATTCAAGAATTTACCGATAGACTCAACAAACTCCTCACTCCAGAACTCTACCACGACTTCTGTCCGGATGGACTTATCGTCAATACGACCCCGAACCATCTCCCCAGAGAAATTCATAAGGTGATTACCGGAGTCAGCCTCCGTATGGACCTGATTATGGCCGCCGTCAAGGAACAGGCCGACGCAATCATCGTCCACCACCCGAACGGATTCTGGTTCTCCGAGAAGGACAAGACCATCATCGACTCGAACTTCGCCAACTACACAAGGGAACTCATTTCAGCGCAGATCGCCTTGTACGGCTACCACTTGCCGCTGGACGGCCATAACAGTCTGGGCAACAACATCACCGTTGCACAGAAGCTCCACCTCGAACCGAACACCGTGTATCGCGACTTGCTTCGTCAATACAAGGTCTACGACCGCTTTATGCAAGACAATATCGGCGTAGGCGGCGAAGGCGTCATCACAGACGAACTCCTCTCCGAGGTGTTCCCCAAGGGTTACCAGAGCTTCAACTTCGAATCCGGGAAGAAGTACAAGGTCGCCATCTGCACAGGAAGCGGCGCGTCCGAACTCGAAGAATCCTACAAGCGCGGCTATGATATGTTCATTACCGGAGAAATCCGCGAATCCACGCCCATCTTCGCCCAAGAACACAATATGGCCGTCATCGCAGCCGGTCATCACCGCTCCGAGGTGTTCTGCGTGTCCAACCTCGCCAACTACATCAACGAGAACTTCAACGGCGTTTCCGCCAAGTTCATCGACATCGACAACCCCATCTAAGGTCTTGTATGCGCTTTGTAATTCACTTCTACCAGAATCCATCTGCCGATTTCTTCAAGAGGAAGCTGGATGATTATTTCCACGGTTCTCCGTTCTTGAAGTACAAGGCCAAGCAAGGAAAAGATCCTCGCGTGATTGTCTATACAAAGCGCGACGACCAGATGTTTTTAGGTCCGATTGAAAACAAGGCCGTACTTTCTATTGTAGCGACACAATACGGTGTCCGTAAGTTATCTATGAGCAATTCAAAGGGAATAAAATGAGCAAGAACATCAAGATCGACGCAAAGCACGCCACCGTCACCGAAATCGACAAGGCTATCGACAAGTTGAAGGACTTGCGCGATGAAAAGTGCGCCAAGGCGAACCAGAAGGAACTCAAGGAAGTCGCCGCCAAGTTTGACGGCCAGTGGATTGTCGAAGAGAAGAGGGTGGATAGCAATAACCTTACCGATTCGACACGTATTATCCGTATCGACAAAGTCCTCAACATCTCCTACGAACTTATGAAGGGTCTTAAAGTCGATGCATCAGTGATCAAGATCTTCAAGACGATGGCCGACACTCACGGATTCGTCTACAACACCGTGGCAATCAACCCCAAGCTCACGGTTTCCTTCTACGACCGCGAAGTAAAGGTAGTGAACTTCAAGAAAGCCCAAGAGACCCTTGAGGAGGCACGTAAGAATATGAACAACCAGATGGACAGTTTCCTCATTTACACACCTGACCAAGGATAGTTATGGCAACCAGAGAATTTAAGACTGTAAAGGAGCTTTTCATCCACCCGGATGCCAAGGAAAACTGGAACTTTATGAGGTTCCTCTCCGAGTTCCACTGTTGGCTCGACGACGCGAACGCAGAATGGGATCGGCACTTGTTCCACGATACCATCTATGAAGACTGGAACGCGAGTTTTGGCCACTCGACTGAAACTTTGTTATGGGACGCGGAAGTCCCGGCGATTACGATTGCCGACGCCAACGGTTTGTATTGGTGGCCGTACAAAGACAACGATGCTGTCTATGAATGGGCTGTCATAACTGACGAATATGTCGACCGCGTTCTGTCCAACTTCGAGAAATTCCTCAAGGACCCGAACAATAACCTCAGCGAGAAAATCCGTCGCGTCAAGCTCGACGCCGTCGTCAACAAGATCGAACAGACGAAAGCCGAACTGGCGAAGCTCGAAGAAGAACGAAAGACTCTGGTCGTAACCCCGGTTCAGGAAAACCTAGAAAAGGAATACTTGGGAAAGTGGATTATCCTCGAATGTACAACCGACACCGCCATCTACCACGTAAAGTCGATTAAGCCTTACGTCGGAGACGGTCCCGGAGCAATCATCATCTCCGCAGACCATTCCTTTATGTTCTCGTCGTTAGAAAACCAAGAAGGACACGACAACCTTGAACTGGCCGCTTGCGAACGTACCTTCATCAAGATCTACGACTCGACAAACCGCGTCATCGTCGACGACCCGATGCCGTTCTTCAAGAAGTCGCTCGAACGCATCAACACTTGGCTCACCGAATACATCAAGGAAGGCCAAGGATGATGTACCTTGAAGACTTCAAGCAGAAATATCCGGATTTCTACGGCTTCAAGCTGGATCCGTTCTTACAGTGCATCACTTGCTTTACCAAGAAACCGCTATGGTTCAGAATGTCCGAGATAAAGCCGGCTTACGGCTCTATCATCAAGACCGTATTCGTATCTGGTTTCATCCGCTATATGCTTGTCGAGAAGGGACACAAACTCAGCAACCTCGGCGCATATATGTCCAGCGGTTCGACTAGCGGAATAGTGGCTTGGATGCCAGCCGGTGCAAGCCTAGAGAACTTCGTGAAGGTCAGATTGGAGGCACCAATGGGTCTGGTTTCGGCTACCGAGGTCGCACTGCACATCCCGGTAGACCAAGAGGCCGTCTTCCAGTACCGCATCGATATGAACTCGTTCCAAGACACCCGTATCGACAATGTCAAGCAGTCGCTCGAACGCATCAACACTTGGCTCGCCGGGTAATCTCGGCACGGTCTTCGTCAGACGTTCTATGATATTCATAACCGAACGCGTCGGCGTTGAGGCATATCGCGTTAGTTAGCCATTTGAGGGTAGCCAAGCGCATCACCTTGTAAGGCACGTCAACCATCTTGACTATGTGGAAATTCGACTCCAATATCAGGTCGTCCGATATCTTGGACACCATCACGCGAGCCGTAGGACAGCAAGCTAGATACAGCTTGCTTTTTTCTTCGTTCACGGTGTGCGTAAGGTCGAAAAACGAGTCCCAGTCGGCATAGATATCCCTTATCACGTACATATCGCCAGTATGGATGTCCCTTATAACCAGATAGAACATCCTAGTGTCGAACTCGGCTATGGCCTTGGACTTGCGCATCTTCTTCCGGAACAACAGCCTCGGAATCCTGATTAGCCCAAATATTCCAAATACAATGTAAATCAGAGACAATAACGGTCGCATCAATCAGCCCAGTGCTTCCAGTGCTTCATAAGCAGTTTAGCTGCGGCTGAACTTAAATTATACACTACCGTGTCCGGACATTCTATCACACCCAACCCTTGCTTGTGGGAAATCAAGATACGCCAGACTCCCCAGCGCATCAACGAAGGCATTATTTCTTCCGGAATGTCATTGAACTTGCAAGTCCTGAACCGAGGATCCCTACCGTGCTTGTCACCCCACAAACGAGCGGTAAAGCTCCACTCTTGGTTAATCATATCCTGCCTAGAGTTGAGCATAGTACATATAGAATACATATCCTTATATGTCTTGCTGTACACATCGGTTATGAATATGTATTCGCCCGGCCAGAACCAGAGGCATAGATAGTTACGATCGGGGTACATATGCTCGTGACCAATGTTGTTTCGCATATAGACGCGAGAAAAGGACAGTACCTTTCGTACTGCCCCTACAAGAGCACAAGTCCACAGGACCCACTTAACTATTTCCAACAGCCGTCTTATCTTCATTCTTTACCATAAACGGTATCATATAACTGACCTTGCCCGTATCTAGGTTTATAAAGTAGTCGCGGTCGGAATGGAACGAAGCGTTCGACGACAGCAACAGACGATCGCTTTGACCATTTTCATCGTCTCCGTCTTTGACGTTTCCGACGTTCATTTTCAGTTGGACGGATTCGGTGGTGGAGAAACACTCCGTCTTCTTGAAACCAAGACGGGAAATCAAACCGGCCATACCGAAATCGACAGTATGATCCATTAACTTATCATACTTGTCGAACCCCATACAAGACCCAAGCACGAACAACTCGCCGTATTTCTCGTCCTTGTGGATCGACTTGACGATGGAGGGAACCCCATAATTGGGAGGCAGCTTTACCGGAATCTTGACTGCGCCGCCGACACGCTTTTTCTTCGGCTTCTCTGCGGGAGCCTCATCATCCGCCGTGGTTACTCGCTCGGTCATATGGTTGCGATACCGCTCGGCGAACGCCCTGAGCGTACCGCATTCCTCGTTTGTCATCAGCGTTTTCTTCTTGAGGTCTTCAAGGTTGTCGTTAATCACATAGCCGTTGGCCGCCATATACGAGAACAAGTCTTCCACGCGAGGCATACGGAGTTCATCCGTCTCCAGCAGATGCATCGCGTCACGCGGGTAGAACATAACACCGTTGTCGAACTGGATTATCGGTCTGTGCTTGCCTTCTTCCAGCTCGTCGCCGCACCCAAGGTTAAACAAGGTAGCCTCTTCCTCAGTAACTGGGGTCTTCGAACTCTCGAACGACGGCACGTAGACATAGCCCGAAATGCCCGGAACGCCTACAGGGACGCTGTTACATATATCCACCGCCGAAATGAACCCAGACTGCATATTGTAAGGCAGATCGAGGTCATTGGAGATGATGTCGGACAACGCGTTGATATCGAGGTAGAGCAGACCGAACTCCGGTTTCATATTGCGAGAGTTCTCGGTATATCCACGGTACAAGAATTGGCCAATCTGCTTGGCACGGCGGAACTCGGTTTCGCCAGCCGACAGCAGAGCCGTATAGAACACGTCACGGACCTCGGCTCCGTGTGTCGCCGTCAAGTCCTGAACGACCGTATCGTTGATGTTCAAGTTGAAAGTCTCGTTGATCGCAACCGGTCTTTCTTCATCGTCGTTGTCTATATATGCCCGATGATTGTCTTCGATGACCCACTGATTGGATTCGTTACTGTTGATAAGCTTATTGCTCGTTCGCTGAATGAACTTGCCCAATGTAGCGAGCACGTTCGATATGTCGTCGGCTGTAAAATTCGCAAGAGCCATCTCTGTCGAAATGGTACCGAAAATGGCATCATTCACGAACCTTTCGCGGACAATCATACGACGCCAATACTCGGTCGCTCGTTGGCCTCTGGAGAACGAGTTGATCACGGTGCTGTAATAACCGGTGTTGGTCGACGATTCTCCACACATACCGTCGGACACATCGTCTACGCCGAGGATTTCCATTTTGCCGCAATTCGCCATATCGCCGTCTTCTGGGGGGTCAGGAAACGGCACACCGTTCGCCATTTTTTCCACGACGAAGTTGTAGCCCGGATGCAATGAGAAAACCTTGCCGTTCACTTCTACCAAGGGGACGTACACGTTGTAGACCAGCTTCAGAGCGTCGAGCGAGTAGTTCGACTTGATGTCCTTGGGACTATGTAACGCAGTCTCCGCAAAGTCGAGAACCTTGTTGCGGACAATCATACGGTTATAACTGTACGGAAGCATCATAGCCTTTGTATTGCTGACCTCGAAATGCTTGATGAATTCGTCCTTCTGGCGGAGGATGTCGTACCGGACGGCCTCGTTACGGTAACATTCCAGCGCGGGATCGTCGCACCGTTTCCAAACCATCTTCGCACCGTCCGCCGTATGGACGATGGAGATAATCTTGACCGGAACGTCAAACTCTTCCTTCGGCAGCATATCGAGCACGTTGGCTGGCAGCTTGACCACGTCGTATCCTTCGGGGACGTACTTCAGAGGTTCGGTTGTCCATAACGACTTGCCGAACTTACGCAGATGGTAAGTGGACTGGTCACGCTTGTCCACGAACTTCTTCGTACGGATTCCGACCTTGCCGAACTCCTTGCCGGCAAGCTTGGCGATCTTCAGACGACGCTTGAGCAAGCTTTCGTTATTGGCGACAATGTCCTTGACCATATCCTTGAGAATCTTGCGCTCGTCCTTGGGCGTGTACGGAGGACATACCTCGAAGAACGGGCCGCCGAGCAGCATAGACAGCTCGATCTCGGAATACTTGTTGTCACCCTTGCGCTCGTCGATGTTGTCGTGCGCGTGGTTCCAGCGGTTGTTTACGTGGATAAGGCGACCGCCCGGTCCGATGTCGATACCGAGCATAGACTCGCCGTAAAGCTCGTCTTCGACCGTGATGTTCTCGAATCCCGGTAGGACGGCCAGATACAGCCTGATACGGTTCGTAGCGGCTCCGTCGCTGTCCTTGTCGAGCGCACTGGACTTGACCATCTGGTAGTGTCTGAAAGTGTCCGGATATTGGAGGTGGCACCAAGTGTGCGGCTTGGTGTACTCGGCATACTGATTGGCGGTCTCGAACGAGTCCAGCTCGATAATCTTGTACTTGCGAGGCCCGTACTTCATACGCTTGAGCTTTCGCTTCATAGCAGACCAGTTGGCCGTGGCCTTCGTGCCGTAGATGGCGAGCATCTTCTCGTAAGTGAGCTGTTCTCCTTGGGTGGATACCAGATGTCTGTTGTAGTCCTTGCAGTGAGCGATGCTGATTATCCTGAGCATATCGCGGAACGAGGAAATCTTCGTCAGCTCCTCGTCCCCAGTACCCAGTTCAAGCTCGCCGAAGGCGATTCTGGCCGCTCCGGGCGCGAACCTAATCTTGCACTGGCCGTCACGGAAAAACGTGGAGCGCAAGTCCATATAGGCTGCTCTCGTCCACGAGGACAGCTTGCGGTTCTCCGCCACCTCTTTATAAATACTTTCGATAAAAGATGCGTTCGGAAGGGACTGCAGCACCTTCTTGGTGTATCTGTATGCGTCTCCTTCGCTACCATTAGTCTCTACATTAGCCATACCCTAAATATAGCAAATGTAGGCGTATTTGTCAAAACAAAAATGCCGAGGAATCGGCACATCGAACTCGACCGAGACCGCGATCACCGGCCTCAAGCCGTATGAAGACACGCGTTAGTCCGTGGTTCGCGCCACATTGCCAGAGCAATCGCCGTTAGAGCAGCTTCCCAACCAGGGCCGTAATCCCATTGCTGAAACCACAGCCGCATTCCAATCGGTACACCGCAAAGCGAAGCCAGACGCTCACCACTGTGGTACCAGTCGTCAAAGGAGATTTCCCTACAGCCGCTTGCAATCAGCTTACGAGTCACCGCCAGCCCGATATGCCGATTTCTCGGCACTGTATTAAATATAGCATCAATGATGCCGGTTGTCAAGTTCTCCGTCGCCACTTTCGTAATTTTCTGCGGGAATTGGGTCGCTGTAACACCACCAATAACGCTCCTTCACGCGTTCCAGATTGTTGGCCGGGTCGAACATCCGGGCTACCAGCTTCTTAATCGCGGCCGGTGTCGTCCACAAAAACCGCCTCTTACACTCGGACAGTTTCTTGATTTCCACTCGCGTCACCATTCCAGAGAGATATTCTCGCCACTGTATAAAGTTAGGCACCGGGTCGCCGTATTGTTTACCGGCCAAACCGAAGTACACTTCTCTGAACGCCGATGTCCGGTCCATCAACGCCGTAAAAGAAAACTTGTTGTTAAACCACACGTCGTAAAACAGTTCGATATGATCGGGATAGGCCAATATGAAGTACGTCCTTCCCGGAACAAGCCCAAGCGAGAATGATCTGGTTTGTCTATACCGTCCGAAATACTTTACGATGTATCGTAAAGTGTAAGCGAAGGTCATCCAGTATACTATAGATGCTATCCGAGCTAACATTGATTATTCTCCAACACCTCATGGTATAAATCTCTAATCAACTTCTTGCTGTAGTCTTCTAGCGGCAATTCTTCGAACAGTACGAAATTGCAGTTAATCCTAAACCAACTGTAATACTGGCTGACCATCACGTCGGAGTTGTTGAGAACCCTCCCACTCTTGTAAAAGAAGATTCGATAACGTATCTCTTTCATAAGCTCACGCAACGGTTTCACTTCACGCTCGCCTTGACCAGAAAAGTCCGTTACAAAATAATATACGCCACACTCGTCTCTAATAATCAGATAGTACCAGCCGTTTCGGCCACCGATGCTAGGGACGGCTTTTCCCGCACGCACCACGCTTATCAACGTCTTTGCCACGGTGAACAGAAGGCACCCTAAATATATGAACAGCCCAAGCTTCCTCATTTTCATTTGGCCACCCATAAACCTTCTTTACGGTGCTTCAAGAACGATTGCACCGCAGTCCGAATTTCGTTGTTAGTATCGCCAGAAAACGGCAGCGTATCAAGCGTACACGGTTCATAGTAACCAAAATTAAGAAACAAATACCATACGACACGGCAATAATCAACCCGATACAAGTTCAAGTCGGGCAAGCTGAAAATGTACGTCATCTTGCTCGTAAGATAATCAACCAGATCGGCCATCTCGTGCGAATAGCACACAAAAACGCAAGCGTCCTTGACGACGTAATGCTTTCCTTTGTAATGAATACCGAGACACGTCTGCTTTATCCCATACATATTGAACGGATGGAACTTCGCATAGCGGAACCGCTTGTAGGCGTGCCGCACCGCGAGTACCAAGACGAACGCGTATATGATGGATAGTAAATGCCTCTTCATACTATTACCGCGGGGTGCTTTATAATCAAGTCGAAATGCTTACGGACATTCTTCTTGAACAAGTCTCCGCATTTCGTGTCTTCAAGCGGAATGTCCTTCAATTTCCCATACTCATACTTGGCACCGAGTTCTTTTTTACGTTTCGGATTGTATATGGTAATGAGCGAAGAAATGTACGGTCCGTGGTCGTGGTTTACGTTATAGACAAACTCCGTATTCGCCACCCTACTTGCAAAGAGACGCATCTTGTACAGATAAATTTTGTCGGCGGCGCAGTCGGTGACGAAGTAGAATCGGTCCGGTCGGTATTTCACAACCAGAATTATGCAAGTCGGTTCTCGCATAAGCTGATTGAAGAATCCAGCGGCTACACTACGGAAGACTCGTCTCAGCATCAAGACAAAAGTCGAACAGTACAACGCCAGTGATATCCATCTCCGCATAAACAAAAGGCGAGCCGAGCGACCGGCTCACCACCCCAATCCTAGAATGACTACTAGCCTTCCTTCTTCACGACGGTAAGGTGTTCCCACGAGATTTCCACTTCGCACTCGACGAGCTTCTTGAGAGCTTCGATGTGGTCGCGAGCCTCTTGGGTCAAGTTCGGATCGAGAACGGACGGCAAGTCGAGCTGCTTCTCGGTGAGATGGAAGCCTTCGCTGATCAAGCGGTCGTTCACGGCTTGCTGGTCGGCATAGAGACTGTCGACAAGCGACTGTTCGAGTTCTTGCTTGGAGAACTGTGCCTTAGCCTCTTCCGGCATCGGAGTACCGTACTGGAGGAGCCACTGCACTTCTGCCGGATGGCCGAGACCGTACTTGGTGAGCTTCTTGATGACCATCGTACCCTGCATCATATTAGCACGCTGCTTGAGGGAGTCCACGATGTCGTTGAAACGACGGTCCACGCTGGATTCGCCGCGAGCCTTGTCGGTCTGCTTGGCGATTTCTTCTGCTAACAACATATGTTATTCCTTTGATTACTTGTTGTGAATAATTTGGATCTTGACTCCCCAAGGGTTAGCCACACCCATAGAAGGAGACGCCACATTGGGACGAACAGTGTCAAGAATCTTGTTCAGAGCGACAGTGTAGCCATCCACATCGCCGGTGATGCTCTGCATATTCGGGTTGAGTTCGCGGATGCGGCGGTCGATTTCCATCGCCTCCTCGAATGTCTGATTGCGTCCGCTAGGATTGTACTCCTTGGTTCGCTCGATGAAGAAGTCCATACGGTTGCTGAACTTCGCACCTTCCTCCTTGCAGAGCTGCTTCAATGTCGGCTCCTCGGTATAGAATGCGGCCATCTCGATAGGCGAGTCCGTGATAATCACGTCCACCTTTCCGACCAGTCGATTCATACGGCGCACTTGCTGTCCGGTAATGTACAACTGGTTGCGAGACATAAATTCCTTGTCGCCTTCCCAAGCGAGTTCCTTGGCGAACTCGGTCACGAGTTCCACATTCACCTTGAACAGCTTCAAGAACGCAAAGAGGAACGCGGCACCGGTAGACTTGCCAGCACCCGGACCGGCGAACAGGTTCACGACGAGCGGAGCCGTCTTGCTTTCCGGACTCGGCTGGTTGATGTAGAACTGGTCGGCGACTTTCTTCGGGACGATGCTTACCGTACCGTCGTTCTCCAAGACCGGCTTCATTTCCTGAACGAACTCGGTATGAGCAAAGTTAGGTACCGTCGTGAGAGAACCGTCTTCCTTCAATACCAGCTTTTCTCCACCGAGTTCGCCCATCACTTGGTCGCCAAGGTGAGGTTCAATCTTGTCCAAAGAAACCGGATGGCAAATCCGACCGTCGAGCAGCTGCTTCGACGCGTCGAGACATACCTTGGTAGCGTTAATCATATCATAGTTGATGGTCTTGACGACGTTCTGGATGTTCGTCATCTCGTCCATACCTTTAAGAATTTCTGGGGTCATCTGTTCTTCGTTGTTATCCATTTTACATACACTCCATCGATACAGAGGAAATATAGCAAACTCCCCTAACTTTCGCAACGCCGTTTCCTAGAGGACTTCTTGGCCGCCTTCCGGGCTTCTCGCTCCTTGGCAAGCTCCTCCTTGATACGGCGGACTTCCTCCTTCTTGGCCTTCTTTTTCTTCTTGACGCTCTCGTACTCCATACCCAGCTTCATCATAGGAGATTCAGCCAGCGATATGGCACCCAGCGTCTTGGTTGTGGTCAACAAGGCGAACTTTGACGGATCAAGCTTGTCCTCGCCGAACTTTTCCAGAACCATCAGCTCGCGGAGTATTTCGCACATCCAGAATGCGTCACAAAGGTCGTTGTGAGGCGACTCGAACTGTTTAAGCTTCTCGAATATTTCGGTCGGGTAAAGGCTAGGGTATTCCGACTTGAACGACACGCACATCGAAATCTTGTCGGCATCCCCGTCACCGGTTGCGAACCGCTTGATCTGGCCGATACCGAAGTTGATGATTCCCAGACCCTTCGTATAGGCAAGATAACGGATTCCCCCACAGAACTCCGCTATCTGCAAGATGCTACCGCTTCCGGTGTGAGCCTTGGAAGTAGCGTAGTCTTCCATACCCAAGAACGTAACCCCTTCCAGACGCTTCGATATGATGTCGTAGGTCAGCCGCTGGCGTTCGGGCATACAGAGAGCCGAATACTTGTCCGGAGCGCACAAGTACGCGATATGGACATTTCCCTCGTCAACGGCATACATCTTGGTCGTAGTATAACCGTAGAACTGGATGTCCTTCACTTCAAGGTTGTCGTCCAAGTCCATAACGACAATGCCGCTGGACTTGATCGACGGGTCGATACCGGCTATCTTCATTCAGCCACCTTGACCGTGTCGGTATACACGTTCTCGTCCCAATACTGCATAGCGTTCTTGAACCAGAGAACCTGTTCCTCGGACAGCGGAGTGTAGCGGTGGTAATCGGTAGCCAAGTCGAAACCGTTGCGCTTGGCAAAGGAACGACCGTGGATGTGACCGTACAGATAGGTCACGCCGTCTCGTGACGGAGCTGGGAAATCGACCGGTTCGTGGATGATGGCAAACTTGAATGTCTCACCCTTCGCATTTGTCAGCTCCACCTCGCACAGACCGCCCGGAACCGGCTGGACGGTCTGGGTATGGTCGAACAGTTCGATGGAACGCTTACCTTCGTTCACTTGGTTAAACGCATCCACGATAGTCTTAATCTGGTCGAACGCCTTGCGGTCGTAGTTTCCGAGCGTCCAATACAGCTTCTTGAAGTTGAGGTTGGATAGTAAGTCGATGACGTACTGCTGGTTAGAGACTTCGCCGAAATCGCCAGCGTGGTACACAACGTCGTCGGGACGGACAACCTTGTTCCAGTTGGACATCATCGTCAGATCCATTTCAACCAAGTCGGCGAACGGACGGCAAGAGAGTTCCAAGGTGCGCTGCTGGCCGAAATGCGTGTCTGAGGTGAACCACTTACGCTCCGGAGACTTCTGGAGGTCATTGACCACGTCAGACAGCATCTTCTTCAAGTCGTTGTACCAAGTCTTCTTCTGTTCGGTGAACTTCAGCGTGAGATACTTCATACGGATAGCGTCTTCGGGGAATCCGAAGTACACGCCCGGCTTCTTGTACCATTCACCAAACTCCACGTTCGTCGTGAAGGCCGGCCATTTCTCGCATCGAGGGACCCAGAATACGAGAGCGGAGCAGATGTGCATCATCGTGCGTTCCCACTCGGTCTGCGCCCACAGTGCTTCCGGCTGGTGACGTTCCATATCGCTGTACTTGTCGTTGGTCGGCGTAATGACGGTTCCACGGAAACCCAACTCTTCGAGGATGTCGAACGCGGTGTATCGCCAGTCATCCCCGTAGTCGAATCGAGGACACGGTCCGGCGAGGAAAATGGAGTTCCGAAGGTTGGTGGGCGGGTTGAGTGTCTTGGTTTCCTCGTTGAAGGGAACCAGAACGCGGAAAGAATAGTTCTTCATACAATTCTCCTAGATGATTTCCAACACGTTGGAAGCCACCGGATAAGCGTTTATGCTGCGGTTGGCCAAGGTAATCTCGAACGGAGTCTTGGCCGTGATTGTGAGATACGGATAATGCTGGATGGTAATCGTGATGTCTGGGTACGAGCCTTTCTTGCTGTACCTCGTCACTGCATCGTCGAAATCCTTCTTCGACGACATCTGGTAACGTGCGTAGTAAACGTCGGCCTTCTTGATGGTGCGGCGTATAGGAATGGAGCGAGGATGCGTCTCGTGCTCGGATCGTTTGTACGGTCCGATATACTGGCGGAGTTCACCCCACCACGCATCTATAACCCCATCGATAAGTTCGTCGGTCGAGACGTTTTCGGAAAGTCCAGTGTCCTTGTAAATCTTGGCAAGCTTCTGGTCTACTCTTCCCGGCATCGTCTCGACCATTCTTCGTAATCGATTCGCTGCTGCCACCGCGTCCATCGAAGGACAATTTGCTTTGGTTGAAATCCGTCGCCGCAAGTCAAACAGCGACATCCCGAAAAAGGCTATCTTGTCTACCATTACTTCCCTCTCTACTTGAACAGTTTCTGATAATTCCTCAATCTGCGCTCGGTCTTAGCGTCTATGCCGGTAATCGACCCCTTCTTGAAATCGATGAACCAGTCAACCATCTTGCGGACAAACACGCGGTCGATATGGTATTCCTCAAGGAATCTGGTCGTACAATCTTCCAGCTCCTTCTCGAACTCCTTCATACTGAACCGGTCGAAATTCCTTATGATTACGTCGTAACTAAAGGCGTGTGAATTCATACTTGTCATAACCAAGTCAAGATCCATAACATGTCCGCCGACCCATCCGTGGTCGAACAGCTTGCTATTCTGGTCATAGACAACCGGACGCATCATCTTGCCGTCGTTACCAACGGCAATGCCGTACCAGCTGGCAAACTCGATACTGCCAGCCGATGCGTAATAAGTCTTCTGGTCAATAGTGAACGGATGCTGCTCGAAGCATTCACCCCAGCCGTCACTCATTTGGCCGTTAATGTTGCGGATGCAAATATCAATGAATTTCTTGAAGTCCCTGACATCGTCGTACGGAATGTCCATCGTCTGGCCATTCACCAAATTTATCTTCTTGTGGAGAACCGGGAACTTCATAAACACGGAAACCCTAACGTAGAGCTTTCCGTCACGCTCGGTCATATTGTAACAGACCGAGTAAATCTCGTAGCCGAGCTTCGCGATCGATTCGTCGTCGATGTACTCGGCACCGTCTTCGCAAAAATCTATATAGAGCTGCTTCTCGATGGCGTCAAGAGCCGTGGACACGGAACCGTCGAACGGTTCGACATTGTCACCAACCCATCGTGAAACGCTACAAGGTGCATAAAAGTCAATCTTCATTACACCGGGTCCTCGCAATCCGTTCTCGCTCGATTGACGCTTGCCAGATTGCCTTCAGGTCGGTGAAGGACAGATTTGGGTCGTCAAGCACAGAAGGGCAAGGCTGCTTTGCAGCCTTACCCTGTGTTTTGAGCCGTTTAAGAACTTTTCTAAGCACGGCAGTCGGCTCCCTGATAGGAAGGAATGCGCGGCTTAGACTGCGGGAGGTCTCCCATTGTAATCTTGTCGGTGTTGCCTACGGTCGCCGTCGTATTGGACGTGGCTCCGGTCTTGCAATATACTTGCTGCCACCAAGGTGCGTTGTAGGGACGGTCGTAGATGCGCTCCACTTGCGGGACATACACGGTCTTGTTGTCACGCATACCGTCGATAATCTTCTGAAGCTGTTCGTTGTCGAGCTGGACGACTCCCTTGGTGGATTCAGCTGGAACGGTCGGAACCGTGTCCAGCTCGCTTCGTGAGCCTTGGCTTGTTGCTGTAAGGTTATCATCTTCGACCTTCAATGCGTCGAGCGCGTCGATTTGGCCGTCAATGTAACCGATGATGGATGCGGAGTTCGCATCCGGTGCGGAAAGCTTGTCCTTGACCTTCGTCAAGATATCCATAACCTTCTCGATGGAAATTTTGATGTTGTTTGCCATATGGTTATCCTTTATGTGATAACACAAATATAGCAAACTGTCACAAAACTTGCAACTAGAAGCCGTCGGTTTCCTCTTCGGCGGACTTTTCGGCGTCTTCCATCTCGAACAAGGCCAGTTCATTGAGGGTCGAACCAATCATTTCGTCGGTAAGTCCGTCGATGCTCAGGTTGATAGTAACCGGAACACTGCACTTGTCGAGACGCACGAGGAAATCCACAAGACGAGCGCGGTATTCCGGCTTGATGGAATTGAGGTAGACCTTGATGTTGTTGGACTTGCTTTCGGGACCCTTGTCCCAGCCGTACACGTTCACGATCTTTTCAATCTGGTCGTGCAAGTCCTTCTGCATCGTCTGGAGGTCTTTCACGCTGGCAGTGCTCTTGGTCTTGGGACACTGTTCGATGAAGGCGTTGAAGATCTGCTTGAGGTGGTTGAGTCCGTGTTCCTCGGTGACCGAACCCTTGAACACTTTGACAAATTCGAGCATTCCGGTTTCTTGGTAATGGATCGACACCTCAACGACGCGCTTGTCGTAGAGGTCGGCCACCATCTCACCCTTCTCGTTACGGAAGGGGAAAGCCACCTTCTGACCGTTCTGTCCGAGAATGCTGTACTTGATGGTGAAGAGGGGACTGATCCCCATAAGGTAGGCGACGGTAGCGGTGTCAGCCCACTGCTTTTTGCTGAAAAGATTAAACATAACGGCTCCTTGTTTTATTGTTCTGTCCTAAATATAACAAATATAAGTCCACTTGTCAATACTTTTTATGAAAATAATTGAAAAAGTCCGGAATTTCTCCCGGACTTTCGAAATTTCGCGAATTTCGGCAATTAGCCGAGCACCGCATTGGCTTCAAGACCCATAGCCTCGACGATGGCAACGATGTCCTTGATTTCCGTATAGGCGGATTCAAGACGCACCTTGTCGCCACACTTGATGGCATCGACGGCTTCGGAACGCCACTTGAGGTACTTTTCCTTGAGACGGCGGAGGAAACCCGGCTTGGACTTCAAGTCGCCATAGATGGACGGGTCATAGCCGTTAGCCATCAGCTTCTCAGCTTCGGCGGCATTGGCGTCATCTTCGGCCTTCATCTTGTTGTATTCGTCGCGGAAGCCCATCTTCTTCTGGTCTTTCCAGAAGTTCTTCTCTTGTTCCTTGGCAGCCTTTGCGCCTTCCTTCTGGGCATCCTTTTCGGCGGCGGCATTGGCCTTGGCTTCCTTGGCAGCCATATCATCCTTGATGTTCTGGATATCTGCAGCAGCCTTGCCAGAAACGGCATCCTTGAAGGCAGACTTCCAATCAGTGCCAGCAAGGTCGGCACCAGCGGAGAACTGCTTCTCGGCGGCCTTCTCGATTTCAGGGATGATGTTGCGTTCAAGATACTTCTGGGCGGCAACCGGGTTCTTACGAGCGTACTCGATAAAAGCCTTGCCAGCGTCCTGAATTTCTTGGAACGTCACGGTCTGACCCGGTTCCTCGGACTTGTTCACGCCAACGGTCGGCTCAGCCTTCTTAGTAGAAGTCTTGCTGAACGCATTGCCGGAGAACGAACGAGGAGCCGTGGCGGCCATAGACTTGTTGATACCACCGAAGTCGCCAAACTCAAGCAAGGTGTCGAAAGCCGAGTTCACATCAGCGGCGAAAGATTCCAGCATAGCCGGGTGGTCCTTGTAAACAGCGGTAAGCTTGTCTACGGTTTCATGGAAAAGATTCTGTGCATTCATAGGTTAACCTTATAAAGAATTCTTTAACCCATAGTTTATCACAAGCACGAAAATCTCACTTGAGTTTGCCCTGATTCAGCTCGGCAAGTGCCATATCCCAAGCCTTGCTTTGCAGCATATCGTAGCTGTACGGCTTGTTGGCGGCTTCCTTCGCGGCGACCAGCTGGTTGGTTATCTCGTCCACTCGATCTTGGAATTTCTGGTTCTGCCATAGGTTACGGTAAGTCTGACTGGAAACCGTGGTCTTGGCCTTCCCTCCGGTCGGCACCGACGACTTCACCTTAGCCGCGTCGGCATTGGTCGCACCCAAGGCGAGTGCGCCTACTGCGGCGAGCTTTCCGAACTTGCGAGCACCGGAGGCCAGCGCATCGCCCAACCCTTCCTCAAGAGCGGACTCGTGGAGAACATTGAACGAGTCCTTCATCGCGGCCTTCAACTCGTCAGAGGCTCCGCATTTATCGATAGATTCAAAAAAGGCTTCCAGATTTACCGGCATAGTAACACGCTCAAGCATTTTCTACCAGTTTATCTGAAAGCCTTAAAAAGGACAAGGTGCGTTTGTTGATATACTCTACCAGTTGAGCTACGCGCCCGGCGTCGACGCGACCGGATTCGAACCGGCAACCCTTCGTGTTTCAGACGATATCGGTTGGTTTGCTGTCTGCACCTTTACAATCGCCAGTCAAAAATATAGCAAGGCTCGACATCGCTGTCAAGCCCCAAAGCTATTTATTTTTCTTGGAAACATCAAGCATCTGCATCAGCTTGTCATTCCCGGTAACCACTTCAGGCAGTTGACCGTCCCACTTCTCGATGAACTTGAGCATAAGGTATTCGCTTCCGCTCTGCTGCTTGAGTGCGCTCATCTGGAGTGCAATAACCGTGGAGTCGGCACGGGCGCGAGCTACCTTCTGCTTGTTCTGTTCTTCCATCTGCTGGGTGATGTAGGTCTCCTTCTGAGCCTTCTGTTCTTGGACTTGCTTCTCTTCAACTGAAGCCTTGAACTCTTTGGAAAACTCGAATGATGTGACTGCAAGGCCGTCAATGACGATAAATGCGTTGGCGGAGTCCAGTTTTGTTTTCAATGTGGTGCGCATACGGTCGCGGATTTCCTCGCGCTTCTGGAGCATATCTTCGGCCTTATACTGTGGAGTAACGCCAGTAATGGTCTCGTTGATCTTCGGCACAAGGATATTGGCAACATACTCGATGCCGTAGTTCTTGTACACGGCGTCCACCTTCATCGGATCGACGTGATAGTTCACCTGTGCGGTTACAGTAACCGTCTGAAGGTCATTAGAACCAGCATCAAGAGTCACTGTCTTGAGTTCGGTACGAATTGGGAACTTCACGACTTCGTCCGTGACAGGGTTGATGGCGTGCATACCCGGTCCGAGAGTTTCGGAGTATTTACCCCAAGAAAGGACGACACCACGTTCGGTTTCGTCGATGACAGAGCAACCCACGAAGAACATCGCGAGCATAAGAATAGATAGTAACTTTTTCATAGTTATCTCCTTTTTAGTTAAGCGTCGTGCAAGGCGGCGTCAAGATGGGCGACCGCCTTCAAAAAATTAACGATCTTGTATTCAGAATCCGGATTGCAATGGAAATCGCACGAGAATTCCGGATAATTGATACTGACTTGGCTGTCCGGTGCCAAACACGGCATAATGTTGAATGTTAAATTAAACCGCTTATCGAAAAACCTGAGCGTTGCAGTCGGTTCTCTGTACACTACCCAGCTGGTACGATTCCCAAGGTCGATCTGCTTGCTGAACTCAGCTTGGTGGTTGTAGGTGCGTATCCGCTGCTCGACCACAATCTTGATTTCCTCGGCTACCTTGATCTGGTTTTCTAACTTCTTCTTGGCTCGTGCCTCCGACTTGAGACACCGGTCTAGGATTTCGGCGACGGCTTTAACCGAGTCGGCTTCATCGTTGAACAGACCTTTTTTAAGCTTGCGCTTGATAGCACCGAGTGAAACCAAGTCGATCTGCTTGTCACTTCCATTGCTAGTGTCCGAACCGTCCAAGCGGATGTGGACTCTCTTGGTGAACCGGTTATTGAGAAAGTCGTCCGGCTTATCACATCCGTTGACCAGCCCTAAAAAGAAACGGTGAAGCAGCTCGTTACTAGAACGACTCAAGAAGAACGGAACCAATTCTTGAGACGTGATGTAACAGTTGTCCGCGTTCCTTACCACCGGGAGTGTCTTGGCCACATAGAAAATCGACGACTGCAAGTCGTTAAGGAACTTGTCGTTGGTCTGCTTCCCATAATTATCACGGAAGAGCGTGGCGCGGAAAATCGAGTAACCAGACTCGGTTACCATAAGACGATCAATTACAAGCTGGTAATATACATCGAATTTCTTGTTGCCAAAGTAACTGACATAGCAAACCGAAGTAAGCGGATATTCGCATTCTGGAATCATACAATCCTCTACAAATTCTCGCACTGGTCTTCTTCGCAGCCGACTTCCCATTCAGAGCACATCACGCCGTGCTCCTTGAACCACTGGGCAACAATCTGACGATGGCAGAACTCGCCTTTAGGCTCGTAGCAAAGGAGAATCTTGTTGTCAAGCTCCTTGGCAAGCTCACGGGCGTCCATATGGTCGAGAACATCCTTACGGAAGTCCTTCTCGAACTTTATCCGGTCTATAATTCCACGCTTGTAACACTCTACCAGACACATCGGAGGAGCCAGACGAATTTCACGCGGACCGACGAACGCCGGGTGCGTGTGCTGCGCGATGGAAACCAGACGGTCGGCCAGTTCCGGATATTTCAAGACAGTATCGTAGTTGCTTGTATAAATCATACGTTCTTCGGTACGGCTATAAGGTGTTCGGGGTCGTTCACAAAATCGAAGATGTAGTTCGTCATCTGTTCGACCTCGTTGGACTTAAACTCGGCCTTGGCAAACGAACCGTAAACCGCGTCAGTCTTGCGCTCGCCTACGCAGATACCGAACGCGTGAATCTTCTCACCCGGCTTAGCGGACAATATCTGAGTCGCGACAATACGCTTGTTGGCGACCGTCGGAACGATGTTATACACTTCCAGCACGTTGTACGCCAAATCCGGGTTCATCTGCAGACCGAGTAGATCGGTAGACTGGGCGAAGTCCTCGTTCGCAAAGATGTGGAAGCTGTTCGTCGACGCGATAATCTGGATTCCACGAGTCGCGGCCAGCCTTATCAGCTGAGGCATCTGCGACTGCGTCACACAGTGCATATGCAAGTCGATGTCGTCGACAATAATCACGCCCGGCCTACCAGCAATGCATATAGCCAGCATCAGCATAGCGAAATCGCCAGCAGACGGCTTGTGTACAATACGCTTGCCGTCTTCATCACGGATAAACACGTCCTGAACGCGGTAGTCGACCGTCTCGGAAATATAGGGGTCGCGATAGAACCGCTGGAAGTATTTGGCGTCGACATTGGGTTCCTTGCCATCCTCCCAAGTGTAATCCCACATATTCGACTTCTCGCCGTACATATAGGGAACATTTGCGATAAGGTTCACCAATTCCCAATTTGGCTTACGCGTATCGATAAGCTCTTCGAGGACAGACGGGTATGAATACTTCTCTTGCAATGTACGGTCGCCGCCAAGAGCCAATTCCGGTCTGCCAAAACGGTACGACGGCAACATACATACGTTCAAATCGGCAACCATCAGTTCATCGTGATGATACTCCTTGCTAGAATCCTCACAACGGCTCTCGAAAATAATCGAGCCGTTCGAGTTATCGATAGCAGTGACCCAATAATGGTACTGGTCTAAATAAATCACCTTAATCGAGTTATTGAAGGTCTCCAGCGTAAATTCGTCAAACGGCTTCCGTTCAAATCCAAAGTGGAACGGACACTCGCTCAACACCCCAATATTGCCGTGCTGTACAATGTCAGCAGCGAGCCGCAACAAGGTCAGAAGCAAGCTCTTGCCGCTACCAGTCGGTCCGGTTATGTAAGGCTTCTCAAGGAACTCGACGTGGTAATTGTACTGGCCGAGAAAGTTCTTGACATCGAAAGACTTGATCCATCTATCTACACTTGCTGCTGGGGTCATAATCACTGCCTATAATCCTTCACATCTACAAAGTCGCGAACCTTCACCTTGCAGATAACACGGTCTCCATTATTCGTAAACAGCTCGACGCGAGGACGCAATACCAATCCTTCCATTCGATGGGTCGGGTCGAGCCAAGAGTAAGGACGGCTCTCGACAAACTCGATAGCGTCCAAGAACGGCATCAGCTCCTCGTGCGGACACATCATACCGAACTTTTTGGCCACGTTATGAACCGGATCGCGGTTCCAGAACTTGCCGTCGCAACAGATATCGTACATAATGAACTCTCCGTCCGGATATCCGTAATGATGGTTGTAGTCCTTGGAAACGCCTTCGCCGAAGATAAACGCCGGCTGTTCGCCGAACACTTCTTCGAGAACGGACTCAAATTGCGGAGTTCCGAACCGCTCGTTCAAGTAAGCCAGATAGCGTGGACAGAATGTCGACTTGTCGGTATGTCCGACGAAGCTGACACGGTCGCCATCCCACTTAATACCGACGTTGGTGCCGTCAATCTTCTCGGACGCATACATAAATACATTCTCTTCATAGAAGATTGTCATCCACGGCTTTGCGTAAATCGTTTTATCTACCAGCCGGTCGGTGGGACACTTACGACCGAATGGTGCAGAAATTTTTCCATAATAATGTGCCATAATTAAAAACTCTGCATAACTACGTTGAAGTTGATCTCGAACCAAGGCTTGTTCTGGTCATCCAATGCCAGCTTCACCTCGATACAAGGCCCGTTAATAAATATCGGAACCGAACTATCGTCAGGATTGTTGTTATTTCTGAACTTGAGAACTGCGTGGTAGATTCCTTCGGTAGACATAACCGATTTGAACGCCTTGCAGTAGTCGTCGTAAATCACAAATTCCGGATTGTCGGCATCCATCTCGTAGCCAAGCTCGTACAACGCAATAAGAACCGAGCAGACGTGCTCCACTTCCTGAGCCAGCTCGGCTCCGCGAACCGGAGACCTGTCAGTTTCGTCATAGCCGCTGTTAACAAAACCAATACGTTCAGTAACGAAGGCCACCGCGTCAAAATCGAACGCAACCAGCGATTCGTGGACGATGTCGTGCCATTCGTTCCAATCAATCTTGTAATTCATCACGTCATCGCGAGTCAGCACGCGAGACGCTTTTCGTCGTAAGTTTTTTGCCATATGGCAAATATAGCAATGTGTAACCAAAAATGCAATTAGTTTTGGCGATGTCCACCCAAAATGTTGTTTTGATGTGTTTTATGGCTGCTAATTGAACCAGATACGCCTATTGTTAAATATAGCACATAAATCCACTCATGTCAACATCAGCAATACGTTAGGTGGACATAGCCTTAGTTTTCGAACACAGTCTTATGGCCGTCTTGAAACCGCATAGCGGTGCAGTGTGCGTCAATGGTCTTCTTGGTATAGTCATACCGCATCCACACCTCGACATACTCGCCAAGGTGGAGACCGGGCGAGACACGCGCAACATAGTGTACCGGGTTGCCGCGCTCGTCAAGCTCCGGCTTCATCTGCAAATCAATAGTTTCCATACCCAAAATATAGCAAAAGGCGGCCCCGACCGCAAGTCGGAACCGCCCTGAATTAGGATAAACGCTGTCAGTCGTCGTACCAGTAAGTCGAATCCTTGAGGAACTTGTTGATTCGCTGTTCGCGCTGGATGGCCTTCTTGTCGACCCCGGCGACCTTTGCGAACGACTTTGCAGCCTTCAGCTGCTTTGCCCAACGGGCTTCCTTTTGCTCTGGCGTTTCATCCGCCTGAAATGTGTGCTTTTTATTCTTCATATTTGCCTCTAAAAACTAAGCTGGTGGCAGGACTTGAACCCGCAACACCTTGAGTACAAATCAAGAGTTCTACCAATTGAACTACACCAGCGGACCGGTTTTCCCTTACGGGTTTGAAATTCCCCAAGACCGGAAACTTGTCGCACAGCTACGATATGGCTCGCGCCATACTCCTTTCGGATTGCGCCGCTCTTTGTTGGGGCGTACAGTTTGCACGCCGCTCACGGATTTTAACCCGGTGTCGCTTCTACCAATGCGGGGTCATACGATGCGTCCTAGGAACGCCACCTCTCTAAACTTCAGTACCCATCATTCGTCCTTCTGCGGACCCGCCAGATGGTGCCGCTCGTTTTCTGCCCGTTCGACATACATTCCCAAGTCCTTCAGCTTCTGGACAAGCCCAGAGAAACTGACTTCTATCTTCGTACCGTCTGGCCGCTCGATTTCCGCCGTCTCCGCCTTGAAATTATATCTAATCCAAGTCGTGGCGAACGTGAACGGGTCCACATATTTCGATGTCTCCATATCAAAGGCGTGGAACCCTTGGAGGAAACCTTCAACATAGCGAAATTTCCAAATGGCAAACGACGATATTTCCATAGCTAATAGCCAGTTTATCAGTTACCCTCGATAGAACCGGTCGAGTTGGCCACCAAAGCGAGCGCAGCGTTGTACAGTAGGACATCCGACTGGTATTCCTCTTCCGGAATCGGTTCCAAGACCTTGGCCATCCACGGTTTTTCATTATCCGGTCGCACGTCATACGCAAGGGAACGCAAGAACGATTCCAGTCCATTGTTCTGGAAGTCACTGGTTGTCTCTATCCAGCGGTCACTAATGTCGCCTTCGCCATCGTGGCTGATTTCCACGCTCGCCGTCCACGTCATCTTGATGGACTTCACTTCGGGAAGGCCGACCATCTTGTAGATGATGTTCAGCCACTTTATGATGCGTTTCTGCTCGCTATGAGACGGAATCGCTACTCTTGGGTCTTCGCCGTCAGCCGTCATACCAAGGCAGAGCACGATGAAATCGATGAATTTCTCCGGACACGGAGCAAAGTCGATATAGCCGTTCTCGTCACGAGGGACATCAAGATGGATTACGCCGTCCGCGTCAGGAACGGGGAACTCCTCGATGGGACGAAGCTTGTTGCCGAGAGTCAAGACGTGGCTGCTGCTAGAATTGGTCTCGAAAGTTCCGTTACGATAAGTTTCCATAATTCAGCACTCCTTTTCAAATGCGATACCAACCGTATCGCCGTACTGGACGAAGGATCCGCCGACGAGGTCTTCGGTCGGCATCGAGTTCTCGTAGAACGCTTCGTCCAATGCGTCCCACTCGTCTTGTTCGACACTAGGATATGCCCCGGCCAGTTCGGAGATATTCTTACCCTCGGCAAGCTGCGGAATAATAGCCGCCAAGTGCGCTCTCGTCAAAGCAGACGCGTGCTGTTTAAAGCTCGACCAGACTTGTTCCACGGCTTCCTCGCCACACAGCACGGCACCTAGTCCAGCGTCGTACTCGGATCCGTGACGAGTCCACTTGACGACGAAGTGTTTAGGCCAGCCTTTTCCATCGCCATACAACTTGGCCGTCATCAGCACGAACGCGTGACAGCTGCTGGAATTGGTCTCGAATGTACCCACCCTCATTGTTTCCATACGTCACTCCATCTCTTAGACATTTCAGTGGCCTTGTCCGACATTTTCTTCTCGTAAGCGGCTGTAGACGAGATGCAAGCCGACGGATACTTATCCGCAATCGCTTGCAAGTCGCCTTCCTTGTACACGGGAATCCGGTTCTCGGTACCGTAGCCGTCTGGATATACGAAAAACAGCGGTTCAGCCATCGTTAACCCATATCGGCACCCTTGTAAGACGGTATCACGTAGCCGTCGTTAGGGTTGACAAAGAGCTTCTTTTCCACGTTAAGATTCTTCTTCACAAGCTCGATTGCATCGGCCTTATTGATCACGCAAGGATTCTTCTTGTGAGTAGCCCACGAATAGCAACGGTCACGAGTCTGGTCATCGTTAATGAACACATAGCGATGGCCGAATTCGTCTACGTGTACAGTCGACTTGAATGACTTCACCCATTCACGGTTGTGTTCAACCGTAAACGGATTGTCGCACAATACGTAGACGTTCCACAAGATGTCGCCTTCGTTCATCTGGTTCTCGTCCAGTCGGTTCAAGTCAGTCTGGAAGATGATTTTCCCAGCCGGAGGAGTAGATGCGGTCTTGGCACGGCCTTTCTTCACGTCGAAATCCGCAGGGACGATGTCCAAGAAGATGTTCAGATTCACGCAGCCATACCGTGCGATAAGCGTAGACTGGTTCTGGTTAATCTTGTCAGCTTGCAAAAGCATCTGTCGCAAGTCTTCGGCGGAGTATTCCTTGCCGCCGACGGAAACCTTTGAACCGAAGTCCAAAGTGGCCACATAAGCTACGTAACGATTATACTCGTGGTCGGCCACGATAGTATAAGTACGGTTAGGAACCGGATAAGAAGTGTTGATCGCGTACATTATTTATTACCCTTGGCTTTCTCTTCAGAAGCCTTGAAATTGTAAATCGGCTTGATGGTCGTTATGATATCAGCAGTCTCTTGGATGTTACGGACAATCTCGTCCATCGGCTTGTAGGCCATCGGCGACTCGTCGATGGTGCCAGACCCAACACAGGTCGTGTAGATACCTTCCATCGAAGACTTGAACTCCTCCATCGTCAAGGTCTCCTTAGCCTTGGAACGCGACATCAAACGTCCGGCACCGTGCGGTCCGGAGAAGTTCCATTCTTCGTTGCCCTTACCGCGAACCAAGAGCGAGCCGTCCCTCATATTCATCGGAATCAAGGCGACCTCGTCCTTCTGCAAGGAAATGGATCCCTTGCGCAGAATCATATTGTCCAAGTCGATGTAGTTATGCACGGTACAGAACTTGTCCAAGATGTGATGCTTCTTGATGCCCATACAGTCGATGATGACATCCATCATCGCCTCACGGTTCCACCAAGCGAACTCCTGAGCAATCTTCATATCGTGCAAGTAGTTCTGCAGCAATTCGCCTTCCAAGTAGGCCAGCTCGTCCGGAATCGGACACTTTGCCGCTTGGTTCGCCTTCAATACCGTCTCGATCTCGGACTGGCGGCCCTGAGCCTTCAACCGCTCGATAACCTCTTGCTTCGTCTGACGCTGGTTCTTGTGGTACTTGATGGCTTCCTTCTGGTAGAAATTACATACCTCGATACCCAAGTGGCGCGATCCGGAATGAATTACGATGTATTTATTACCATCGGAATCCACATCGATTTCGCCGAAATGATTTCCCGAACCAAGGGTCCCAATCGATAACATCAGTTTTTCGGCATTGACTGGAGCAATCAATTCGTCCAAAGCAACACGTTCGGTAAAGCGGTGCTTCTTCGTACGGTGGTTCATCCCGGACGGAATTTCGTTATGCCACACCTTGTCGAACTTCGGCAAGTCGAGGATGCAGTCCTTCGAGACCTTCATCACGAGCATACCACACCCGATGTCAACTCCGACCAAGTTCGGTACGACACGGTCGACAATCTTCATCGTCAAACCAATTACGCAACCAGTCCCCGCGTGGCAGTCCGGCATAATGGCGAAATGAGAACCTTCGGCAAACTTCTGGTTCATCAAGTTCAATATCTGCTTGTAGGCGGCATCTTCCAAGATGTCAGTATACACCTTCGCCGTGTTAAACTTTCCTACGATTTCAATCATAATTCTAACCTCTGTAATTGGGGTAAATATAGCAACACGGAGGATAAATGTCAACACGCCAATCGCCTAATTGGTATGGCAAGTTCTTGGTCATTCGCATATACTCTTTCATCGGGTCTACCGGGTCAGGAAACATATTCTTGTCCATCGCCGGTACTGCTATCAAGACCAGAAGCATCGAAGTCCACAACGCCGTACGCCTAATGGTACACCGCATCGCAACCAAAAAGGTTACCGTAAACCAAATAAGTGCCAACACTGCTTGATTTAGCATTCAGAGATCTTAGCCTTCACGTCCATCGCCAACAGAGCCGCCGTATAGAGTACGTCTTCATCTTGAGAAAACTGCTTCATAGCCGTCACGAGCGACAATGCCGTATTGTTGTACTTCAGCGCACAGACGGCACCCATATCCTTGATACCGCCATCCATAGAGCACGCCATCAATTCGAGGTTGCTGCTAATCGCAACATCTGACAAGAACGGGTAACCACCCCCACCAATCTCAACACCAGTCGCTGGCTCCGGGAAATCGATAACTATGCCTTTAGCATCAGCAATTCCGACCATCTTATACGCAATCACTATGCTCTGAACAAGCTGTTCACGCACTTCGTTCTTGCAGCTGAACAAGTCTGTAAGCCTTCCATTAAGTCCTTCCACAACAAACAATATCAACAGTTGCGCAAGCTCGGTAAAGGTTTCGATTTTGTTCAAGCTGTCGTAGGTGCACCAAGGAATATGAACCAAACCTTCTTCATCTGGTTTAGGAAATTCTTTCGGGTCACGAAGTGCTCTATTACCGATTGAAAAACTATGTTCCGAAGACGAATTAGTTTCGAAAACCCCATTACGCATTGTTTCCATCGAATACTCCAGTGGCGACTATCGCCTTTGTAATTTTGTCGATTACCGGCACAGTCACGCTGTTACCGATAAGCTTCATCCATCTCTGTCTAGTAGGAGGAAGCTCGAAATCCTCCGGGAAGCCTTGGATGCGGCAAGCTTCCTTGTTCGTAATCTTACGGTAGTTCTTATCCAAAGCGATATGCTTCAAGAATTCCGCCTTGCTGTTATGAGGCAAGTCAACCATAGCGACGTAATCGTTCGTATCGCTCGCTACCATAGTCGGGAAGATGTTGCACGATCTGAGAAACACCCGGTAGACACCGTTGATGCCGGTGCTGACCTTGGAATTCTTCAAGTCGTAACGGACTTCCGCAACGCTCAACACACCTTCCTCAACCAGTTTCTTGATGGTTTCGATAACCACTGAACGGCTGAACTTCTTCAGTGCCGGTTGCTTGAAAATCTCTGGCAGACAGCGACCCTCTTCACAAGCCTTGATGACACTGCATATTGGAAGGTTCAAGTCCCCGCATTTTCCGACACCACCATTGTAGGCATAGCGGTAGTCGACTCGGCGTATGATGTTCATCCTTACCAGAGCTGTCAACGACCTAAACAAGTCGGCCTTGTTGATATCCGGAAGCAAGTCGCCGATATGGTCGAACGACATCGGATTGCCGTCTTGCGGACCGTACTTCGACTTGCGGCGGTTCCTCATTATGGCCTCACAAATCCGTCGCTGGTTGTCCGACGTATTGGTGATTTCCCAAGAGTGAATCGTGGTCGCGCCGTCCCTAGCGTCGTTGAAAACGTAGTAGTCGTTCTCGCCTGTCGCGTTCTTGGACAGGCTGCGAGACGCCGACTTGACCTTGCTCATATCGACAAATTCTCCGGTAAGAATCTCGTGCATCGTGAGCTTGTTCGGAGTCGGTTCTGGAAACTTGAACTTCTCAAGCATAGCCGGATCGCGGAACCCAACAATGTACACACGCTCTCGCATCTGCGGAGAACCGTAGTCGAACGAGTTCAGAACCTTCCACGCCGCGTGGTACCCGGCTTCCTCGATTCTGGACAAGATGTACTGGAACGCCTCGATGTTGTGCTTGTCGGTCAACCCCTTAACATTCTCGAACAAGAAAGCCTTCGGCTGGCTCTTCGTCAAGAGGTAGATGGTATCGTTCCACAGCTGGCCACGGTCGTCATCAAATCCGAGACGCTTTCCAGCAACAGACCACGACTGACAAGGCACACCGGCGGTTATGAAATCCACGGACGGAGGGTCCACTATCTTCGTGATATCGCCCAAGTTCTTGTCCTTGGACATCTTATGGTTGATACAGTAATACTCGATGGCGTCCTTGGCGACTTCGGAGAAGCCGACGCACTGACCGCCGTTGTTCTTGGCAGCAATGTGGAACCCACCTATACCAGCAAACAAGTCTAAAAACGTGAACATATAAACCCTAATACACCCGGCGAGAGTCGAACTCGCGACCTCGGCTTTCGGAGAGCCGCGCTCTTCCAACTGAGCTACGAGTGCTTGAAATTAAATATGAAGGTCGGCACCGAATGACTTCGGCTTTGCCCCAAAGTGTAACGTGTATGGTCCGAATAGCTGATTACCATCGGTCACCGCGTTAAGGATAACCACCATAGGCGCAGCAGACTTTTCCATATACGGAGCAAGTCGCTTGACTTCTTCAGCGGCCTTGCTGTCGTACATAGTTACGTCGATAACATACTTGTCTTCGACCTTCTTCGGATTGCCATTGATTTCGCCAGCAACCTTACCCATATCAATGTCCGTTCGACGGTCAGCAAACCCAAACTGCACATACTTTTCCGGAATGACCGGCCAATCTCCAGACTGTCTAAAACGCATAGTATGCAGCCACTGATTGATGACGTATTCAGCGTTGAATCTGGGGTGAGGCGGTACAAAAAGTTCAAATTCCATATAAGACCTCTTTGTACAAAATATAGCAATGCCACGGTCGTTGTGCAACCGTGGCATCCTATGGACCGGGTGGGATTTGAACCCACAACTAACGGGTTCTTGGTGGTAAACCATCGTGGACTATATCTTCGCCTTGCATTTCTGTTTAGGCGTCGGATGCTAATGCGGTCATTAAGTGGACTCAACCACTCCGCTAGTCTCTACACCTTCTGGAAGTGAACCTCCAGCTCGGCTCGGTATTGCCTAAAAAGGGTTCCACCGAATTCTTCCGATTTTCACCATCACTTTTCAATGATGGGTCACAACTACTTATGAGTCCGCTACTCTAACCATTGAGTTACCAGTCCTTATTCATATACACCTATCAATTCTTTCTTTGATGAGAATGACACTCCGTGTTTTAGCATCGTCTTAAATTTGGGTATAAATTTTAAAAATCGTTTTCGAATAGATTGATATGTTAACCCGGTATGTCTGGCCCAATCACCTAGCGATTCGAATGACGCGGCGTGAAATTGGTCCCACAACAATTTTGTTTTCAGTTCGCCTTCTTTGCGCTTTCTATAATGTTCCGCATTTTGCCCAAGTCGCATACTAATTATACATCGTTGGGCGGTACACTTCTTCACTTGAGTTACTGATTTAGGACTTTCTTTCGGTATCGATGGTTTGACATTTATATAAATTTTCTGACTTTCCCCACGAAACAAATTTCGTCCAACAAACCACGGATATGTCAAAACATTTTTAGACTTTATAGAACGACCATCCTCAGAATTTGTATACCATTTAGTTCCATATTGCGAATTTTTATTGCCTTTTTGCATTTCCGCCATATGACTAGAAAGTAATTCCGCAAACTCAGTACGTAAATACTCATACGCCCTAGAATTGATATATCGATGCATCGTAACAGCATTGTCGCTTCCGTGCATCCTCCAGAACGCATATAGCATTTTATGTCTAGCATCGGAACCTTTGGGATAAAGCTTAACTAACAACCAATGACATATAAAATGCTCTCGTGCGGTTAGCATCGCCAAGTTTGTTCTATCGTTACGTCCGCCCAATGATTTTGGAACAATATGGTGTTCTTCGTAGTATGAACCCAGTTTCTTGTTTTGGCGACGAAGTACATCCTCCATCTGAGCACGTAAAACAATGTTTACGTAAAGCCTATTATAATCCATATGAAAACATCCGACAATGTTTTCATATAGTTTATATCAAACTCAAAATAGTTGTTATAGTAAGGTCATTAAGACCAAGTAATGTCGGTTACCTGTCCTATAACAACCAAAATGCATTGTTGCTTCGCGTACTCGCGTCTCGGCTACCGGAAATCGTTCGGTGCAAGTACACGCATTTGGAACATATCCCACCAATTTAGTGTCGTCGAAAGTAACTTTTTACGAACTTTCCCTTTCGAGGTTTTAGTTTGAGGATTTAGACACGCACAACTTATAAGATTTTAACGGAGCCGTGTACTGCACAGATTACTAGCTAGAGCCACCAGCATAAGTCCTGTTTTCAAGCCGTACGGAAATCGTCGTGACGATTTATTGTGTCTCCGGAATCCTCGACTGGATATTGTTCCGTTGCAACAAGCGGCTTACTCGACGGTGAAGCCGAGCTTGCCAGCAAGTTCTACGTCCATCGGGACCGTAATCTTCGTGAGGTTGTTGAACGCTTGCAACTCTTCTTCCAGATCGCGCTTGAGGTTGGTCGCCTTCATAATCGGCGCGTCGAAGAAATCGACGGTAGGCATAACCTGTGCCAACACTTCGACTTCGTACTTGCCGGTCACGTTGTTGAAGAATCGGTCGGTGTTCTTCGCGCCGCGAGCGTAGGTCTGCATATCAGAAAGCAAGGAAATAGTCTTATTGCACTTGTCAATCTGGGCGAGCTTAATCTGGCCTTCCACGTTGCTCTGCTCGATGGCGATGTCGAGCGTCATCTTGGTATGGAGCAATTTCTCGACCTCGATAATGTCGTTTTCGACGGAATCGGTCGTAAGGTTCGTGAGTTCGGCGGGAAGCTCGGTCTCGTGTACAAACGGACGGATGCGGCGCAAGGTCTGGCCCATACGCTGAATCATATTGTTAAGGTCCTTGCGAGCCTTAAAAGCACGGGTCAACGACATCTGGACAGCGACCGGATGCACAAGTTCTTTTTGTTCAATAGTTTCCATAAATTCCTCTCAGATGACGAAATTATAGCAATCCGGACTACGGATGTCAACGGTTGAACGAATAATTGGCCTTTTTATGGCACTGCAGACCCCTTAATTGCTATATTTGTATTGAAAAATGTAATTTATGTTGTGAGTACCGACAAGGAGATAACTATGACAGCTAATCCGGTCAACGATAATCTTGATGCAAATTTTGAGCGAATTGTGCCTCCCGTGTGTAAGGAAAACCATTCCTTGTATGTGGCGTATAAGTTGAGTTATGCGTCCACCGAGATGCAAAAACAGTGTAAATATTGTGGCAACGTGGTCTACATCGGTACAGACACCGAGGAAGATTTGAAGACGATTACTTCACCGGGTTGGTTCACTCCGAGCGATGCGGAGGATAGGTGCGGTATGCTCAATGGAGTCATCAAGGTTGTGCGTGATGCTAACCTCAACGGAACGAAAACGGCGGTTGTTGCCTATGTCGACCCTCGTTCTAATGAGACGATGGCTTCGATCACAGTAAACATTGCATCGTAATTATGACCGAGTTCGAGAAATATGTGAAATCATATTTTGATACGATGGAAATGCTTGCCCATCGGTCAAAGATTATCCGCAACACGGATAATCTCCTCGACCGCAATGCCTTGATTGAAGAATACTACCTATTGTGGAGTCAGTTCGTACACGATTTTGCGAAGATTAAGCATAATGATACCGTTCGTGCCGAATGTGAACGGCGGTACGGAAAACACTGCGTAAGAGGACCAAACATCTTATGTCTTTGGAACAGGTATTACAAGGAGACGTAGTATGGAATGGTCATTAGACGCTATTGCATCTAGCTTACGGCTGGAGTTCGAAGAAGGGTATAACGATCGGTACACCTTCACCTTGACGGATAACAAGTTGTCCGTTGACGACCTACACCTTGAGGTAAACGTGTGTACGATTGAGCCATATGGTGAAGGATATATTCTGCATCCACACGAAGAGACCGTAGATGCAATCGTACTGGATGGAACGAGTGAGAACCCGTGGCTTGTTGCCAACCAATTTGTTGACTTGTATGATGAGGAGCATCCAGTATCACGAGAGATGTATGAAGCATATCTGGAACATAAAGTTGAACAACTCGAAGCATCGTTGGCAGAGAAACAAGGCGAGTTGGTGGCTTTAGATATACTGAAGACAAATAAAGATACCGAAATTGCCGCATTGAAGGAAGAAAATGCTCGTCTCATTTCAGAACTTAACAAACATAGCAACCATATATTGGAAAAAGGAGAACTAAAAATGTTTAAAGATGAACTGCTTGCACTACAACAGAAAGCTAATCCTCGTAGAGACATCACGCATATAGTTGCGGAGTTTAAGGAGACGATTAGAAGTTGCGTGAAGGATGGTTTCTGTAAAGACAATAAAATGTCATTTCCTATTGCTGGTGGGAAAATTTCGTGCAAAAATCCACTATACAATGAGCCTACTTGTTTCATTGAAGACCTTTCTGCGGTTGAAAAAGCCTTCAAGAAAGAAGGTATAGATATGGACTGGTCTTATGACAAGACACACTTGAATGGAACTTTAACTTTTAGCTGGTAAACAATGATTACGGCAAAGCTCGTGAAGGTATACGGATACAAGCGTGAATCTTTTGACCTTGGCAAGGCAGATTTCATTTCCGTTGCGCCAGACTCAAAGGCGGTACGGATTACGTATTCCGGCCAAGAACACTTGATAACGGTGAAAGATGGTGGTGACCTTTATATCAATGTGTATGGTCTTATGCCTAAACGGTTTGACACAAACCATCCGGACGGAATAACCAAGAATGTAACTGATGCTCTGCATCATATCAATTCAGTATATGAGCTGCTTGACAATCAACCAGTGCTGAAGGAATACATTATGTATAGACTATTCCCTACAGAATTTGGTGGCGATATTGCCGCAAGCAAAATATAAAATATAATTTGACAAGTGAGGTAAACCTATGACTACAAAAAACGAAATGTTTTTATTGGGGTTGTTGCATAAAGAACGTGCTGCAAAGTATGAAATGACTGCCGCCAATCAATCGAGCATAATAAAGATAATCAACCTCCAAATTGAATTGCTGAACTGCCGTATGATGAATGGCGAGCAGATGGATGACGACGGTATTAGTATACCGAAGGCTATTGCCGACTTACGAGAGACTGCCAATACATTGTCACAGTCAGTGGAGCGTACTTGGCAGAAGTTTCGCCGTAAGAAGATATGTGCCTCCCGGTGCTTCGAGAAAGCAAAAATATAGTTTAACGTGTATAACATAACTCAATGGGTAATCTTATGAGCAACACAAGTAGTATGGCATCTGTTCAGGATGTCCTGAAATGTCTTCACGAACACGGTGTACAAGGAAACTCCGCCAGAATGGAAGTGGTCAATATGCTAGACCATAAACAGGTAAATACCAACTACTGGTATTCGCCAGAATCAATCGTCAGGCAGTTGAACGATACCATAAGGCTTTATCTTACCGGCCTCCTATGCGGCGAAATATCCGAACCGAAGAAAGCCACGATGAGCAAGCTGAAATTTGAACTGAACACGGCGAAAAACCGAGTTGTAATTTATCTTGCCGATAAAGTCATTGGTCACATTTTCTGGTGCAACGATATGTATACTCTGTGTTGGGAAGCGTACAATATCAATCACCTAGAACAACAGTTTGAATCGTGGAACTTCTCCGGCCACTTTGAAATTGCTACATTGATGAAGAAAATCACCGATGTTGTTGAGGCAATCTCCAATGGAGATTTGAAGGTAATGTCGGTAAGTGAACTCGATGAATATGAAATCAATAGCCGCGAAGAGTACGATGCAGCCATTGCCAAGATAAAGGCACATTTCGATGATGAAGATAAGTGTGGTGAATATGATATCGCGTCATCCCTAGAGGAAGAAAAACAGTATCATAAAGCGTCACGTGCATACATCAAGTACCTAGAAGAAACCCTTGCCAATACACAATCTCTCGTGATTGCATACGGTGAGAAGATTACTGAACAGAAAGATTCCTTGCTCAATATGTGCGCCAGACTAGGCAAGATGGGACATCTGGCTTACCATAATATCCAGACGAAAATGACCGAAGTGTTTGGTGACGAAGAGGGAGCACACCGGG
>Ga0310694_10000558_pt1 | contig 48060 bp, 45 predicted proteins | sample 174DNAGHGhighgp2_FD_203884 | JGI IMG/M metagenome (GOLD analysis project Ga0310694, IMG submission 203884) | Sheep rumen microbial communities from Palmerston North, Manawatu-Wanganui, New Zealand - 1742 DNA GHGhigh gp2 (v2) (version 2) | ecosystem: Host-associated > Mammals > Digestive system... | reverse complement strand
TGCCTCTCCCGCTTAACTCAAGACGGCCGCAAGACGAGGGCAAGACGAAGGCAAAAGCGAATTGAGAGCAGGTTAACCCGAGACTTATTTGTCCGAAAGGGCACGATTGTTACCATTAAACCTTAACCTCAGGGCTCCCACAAGTAACACACAGTGGGACCCTCTTTAACCCCTCCCCTGCGAGGAGGAATTTACCAAATGACTCAATGAGCAAATCAATGACCCAATGGTAAATGAACAAATCGTAAATGAATTTATGGCAAAAATGATTGTTGACGCTGCCGGTATCTCTACTATCTCCGGCGCAATGTTGAAACCCAAGAAGATTGAAGGTCACAACCACGGCAACTACCTCGTAGCAGTTCACCGTGTCGCACCGACCACTAACCCTAACTGCCAGCGCATCTACTCCAAGCGTCCCGATGCGTACAAACGTTCGACGCCTGTCAGCGCCGACGAGCGCGCACACCGCCAGCGATTTGGAGCTATCTGTAAGGCTACGCAGATCCGTAAGAAGAACCTCTCAACCATTGCCGCCGACCTTGATGCATTCAATGCTCAAAAGGACACCGGTTACAAGACCTTCTACCAGTACCTCTGGCACATCTGTGCAGCCGAGATCGACGGCTAAAAGACCACCAGGCCCACCCCCGACCCCTCCCTCGGGAACCCCGAGGGGGAGGGAGGGGAGTGATTACAATTAGTGAGTACAATGAATAAAACAATGAACACAATGAATACAATGAACAACAAAGGAGTAATTACTCCTTCCCCTAACGGGGTCCCCGCGCCCAACGGAAGTGGGGTGTGCTTGAGGGGAAGGCCGGGTAGGGGTCTTTTGATGGCCCTGGCGATCGGTCTCTCGGTGATGCTGACAGCATGCAATGTCACCCGCACCGTCACCACGACATCGAGCAGCGTCAAACGCGGTGACACCACCGTGATCATACAAAGTAAGACGATTGAATCCTATGACGCCTCAAAACGACTGTAATAGCTCCGGAGAGGTTCAGACAAGCAGAAAGCAGCTGTGCAGTGGCACGGCTGCTTTCTCGGTGAGTGGCGGATCAGAAACTCCAGTTCAGTCCGGCGAGGACGGTGGTAGGCGGCATGGGGAAACCGGCATTGATCTCGTAGTTCTGCGCGAGGAGGTTGTCGGCACGCAGGGTAGCCCAGAGTTGGCGCCATATACGCACGGCGGCGTGTGCGTCCCAGAGGACAAAGTTCTGCCGTTGAGCCGGTGCGGAAGGCGTAGCCAGGACGGTGTACAAACCGTGTATATACTGCACGGACGTGCCCACGCGGAAACGGTCGTGGCGGTAGAGCAGGGCGATGTTCAGTTTGTGTTCGGGTGCCGCCAGGATGGGTTTGACCATATACAGGTAACTGTAGTTGGCATTGAGGTGCAAGCCCTGCCAGATGCGGTAGTTGATCTCGAGTTCGCAGCCGGCATTCCGCAGTTCGCCGGTGTTGACGTTGCGGGGTTTGCCGTCGATCATCTGCGTCTGGATATTGTTGTCGGCATGCAGGTAGAAGATGTTCGCGCCGAGTCGCATTCGTCGGTCGAGCAGGTGCTGTCGGTAGGAGAGTTCGTAGTTCCACATACTGACCGCTTTGAGGTCGGCATTCGCGGGCGCGTACATATATAACTCGCGTATGGTAGGGTTGCGGAATCCGCGTGCAGCCAGAGCCTTGATTTCGGCATCGTGCGGCAGAATGAGCGACAATCCTCCCTGCGGCGCATACGCCAGTCCTGCCTCGCTGTGCCAATCGATACGGCATCCGGCATCGAGCACCAGCCATGCGGTGAGTTGCTGACGAAAATCGATGTATCCGGCAAGTTCGAACAGCGTCTTGCGTATGATATCCGCGTCCCCGGTAGCGGACCTGTTCCATGCATGTCCACCGAAGTGCTGGTAGTCGAGTCCGAAGGTTGTGCGGTTGCCCCGGAAGAACGTGACGGACTGATAGGCGCTGACTCCTGCCATGAGGTCGGTGTGCATATAGTCGGCAGCGGGTGCGGGTGCGTCCGCCTTGTGGCCGTCGTTGATGCGGTGTCTGCCTCCGTTGTAGTACGCACGTATGGCGCCGGATGTCGGGAAACGCGTGTCGGTGTAGTTGTTTTCGGCCGACAGCGCCGCCATGCCCCGCAGCACGCGGAACCGGCTGTCGAGAATAGGTGCAGTTACGGTGCCCGGGTTATGGGTGTCGAAGTAGGCTATGTTGCCCGTGGCACTGAGTTGCCAGTTGTCGCTCAGGTCGTAGCCCAGACGCAGGAAGCCGCTGTACTCGGCAAAATCCATGTTCGCGCGGTGTCCGCTTGTGCGGCTGTAGTTCGCACCTACGGTAGAGGTGAATCTGCCTCGTCGCAGTTGGTTGGTCAGTCCGCCGTCCACCGTGCTGTAACTGCCGCCCATGAGGTGGACGGATGTGAGAATAGTGTCGTTCTTCGGGCGTCGTGTGACGATGTTCACCACTCCGCCGAGGGCGTTGCTGCCGTAGATCATCGATGCCGGTCCGCGCACAACCTCCACGCGCTCCGCCATCATTGTCTGGTAGTTGTCCGCCACGGGGTGTCCGTACAGGCCGGCATACTGCGGCAGTCCGTCGATGAGCACAAGCACGTCGGTGTTAGGTGCACCGCCTATGCCGCGCACCTTGATGCCTCCGCTGCCTCCGGTGCTGACGCTGTAACCCATCACGCCGCGTTGGGTGACGAACAGTCCGGGCACCTGATCCACCAGTGTGGGCAGGATATTCGTTTCCTGCCGTTCGCTGAGGACGGAGTCGCCGACCACACTGACGGTCATCGGCAACAGCCGCGGGTCGGTCTCGCTGCGCGTGCCGGTGGCTACAACCTCGTTGAGAGTGACTACACGCAGGCTGTCCTGCGCGGATGCGGTGAGGACAGAAAAGAGCAGAAAAGACAGATACAGATTACGCATGAAAGTTAGGGTGTTAAGCGGTTATGCGGGCGGTCAGAGAGTCTTGTGGATGGCGTGTGTGATCACTCCCCATACGAGGAACGAGTTTTCCTCGGTGACCTTGATCGGGCTGTAGGCCGCGTTGTGCGGAACGAGCCATGCGCACTGTCCGGACGGATCGAGGCGGAACTCCTTGATGGTGAACTCACCGTCGATACATGCCACCACAAAGTTGCCGCTCTGTGCGTCGCGTCCGCGATCGACAACGACAATGTCACCGTCGATGATCCCTGCGTCGCGCATGGAGTCACCCTGTACGCGGGCATAGAACGTGGTGTTGGGATGCGGGATAAGTTCGTGGATGATATCTATACGTTCGCCGGCATGGTCGTACGCAGGCGAAGGAAAACCTGCACGGATAGCCTCGGCAAACTCCAAGGGCTGCGAGGCGGCGGCGGATTCGGTTATGGATGTGAGGGAGGACATGAAAGTTGAGTGTTGAGTGTTGAGAGTTGAGAGTTGAAAGCCGATTTAGAATTAAAAATTAAAATGATGTCACAAAAGTACAAAAAAATATTGAGATTTCCTAATAAAAAATGCTAATCTTGCTTAAAAACGTAATTTTTTGAAGAAAAAAAACGCTATTACGACAGTTATAGTTGCATTTTTTGAAAAAATTTAGTAACTTTGTACGCGGAAATGTCGAAAGATAAAAGTCGAAAGTCGATAGTCGAAAGTCGAAAGATGAAAGATAAAAGTCGAAAGTCGAAAGATGAAAGTCGAAAGATAAACCCAAATCCATAAAAGATATGAGACGTGTTTTGTTAGCCTGTATGATGGTAAGTGTGGCAGTGGCAGTCAGTGCCTCCACTGTTACGTACACAGCCGACAACACGTCGATCTTCCCGAATCCCGAACGCGGATTCATCACGATGATCGGCGGCAACCTGTCGGAGAGCAACCCTTATGGCGTCAAGGGCCAGGAGAGTAACCTGGACAACCACAAGCAGAAGGACAAGATCAGCATCGTGCTGGTGCACTACTACCTGAGTAACTACCGCACCAAGGAGACTATCCCCGACAAGGTGCTTAACGCCTTTGACGAGGATATGGAGGTGCTGCGTCAGAAAGGACTGAAAGCTATCATCCGTTTCTCGTACGCCAACGGCACGTACACCAGCGGCGGTGTGGAGTCCGCCAAGGATGCCACGCTGGATATAGTGAAGAAGCATATCAACCAGTATAAGAGTCACTGGCAGGCCAATGCCGATGTGATCTTCTGCTTTCAGGCAGGTATAGTAGGTGCTTGGGGCGAGTGGTACTACACGGATAACTTCGGCAACAAGCAGGACCGTATGAACGAGTCCCGCCGTGCCGTAGTGGATGCGTTGCTCGAAGCCGTACCTGCCGACAGGATGATCCAGTTGCGTACGCCGCTGTTCAAGACGAGTTACGTGGGCGACACCAAGGCGCTGACATCCGAAGAGGCGTTCACCGGCACACCGCGTGCACGACTCGGACAGCACAACGATGCGTTCCTGTACGACTACGACAACATGGGCACTTATACCGACACCGCCAAGCAAAAACCCTGGTTGGCACAGGAGACGTTGTACGTGCCTATAGGCGGTGAGACGGACATCACCGATGTGAACAAAGCCAAGCAATGGGCGACCTACGACAAGACCATAGGCGAGATGAGCCGTCTGCACTGGACGTTCATCCAGAGCGGTTATGCCGAGACGACCACGGACATGTGGCGCAGCAACGGCACGTTTGACGAACTGAACCGCCGTATGGGTTACCGCTACCAACTCGTGAGCGGTACGTACAGCGACAACGTGGCTGCCGGCAGCAAGATGCAGGTTAACCTGCAGATCCGCAACGCCGGCTTCGCTCCGCTGTACAACGAGCGTCCTGCATATATCGTGCTGAAGAACGGCAACAAGACCTATCCGCTCAAGCTTGCCTCCGACCCGCGCCGCTGGCTGCCCAACGGAGTGGTGACGACCGTCAACGAGCAACTGACCGTACCGTCTAACGTGCCGTCGGGTACGTATCAGCTCTACCTGTACATGCCGGATGCATACAGCAGACTCGCCTCCGATCCCGCCTATGCCGTTCGTATGGCAAACACGGGTGTGTGGGAGTCGGCAACGGGCATGAACAACCTCGGTGCGACAGTAACCGTCAGTGCCGGACAGACACCGCCCGAACCGGAGGATGATGCCGTGGCACTGCCTGCCGTGCTCAACAAGGCTAACGTAAACGCCTACAGTGACGATATGACATGGTACAACACCGACTACTTCGACTTCGGACCGGAGGACGGACTAAACACCGGCCGTTGGGCAGAGTGGAAAGTGGCACTGAAATACCCGGGAAAATACTTTGTAGCCGTGACCGGTTGGTATTCCAACGGTCATCAGTGGCAAATCAGTCTGCCCGGCAGCGGTGCAGCAGCCTACGAACTGCCGGCATCGTGGGAGAACGGTGAGGTGACCGAGAACGGTGAGGCGAAGTGGGACCTGAGTAACCTGGCGGCAGGCACATACACCCTGCGTATGCAGAACATCATGGAGTGGGGACAACCCAAACTGCTGAACATCAGTCTGCGATACGACGGCGTGCTGCCCTCCGGCGTGCAGGACATTACCACACACGCCACCGACAACTGCGCCTACGACATACTCGGGCGACCGGTGGACAGCCGCTACCACGGACTGGTGATCATCAACGGACAGAAGATCATCCGCTAACCCGCAAACAACTGTAAATTACTATGAAAAGAATCCTTGTTTCGGCATTGTTGCTCGCAGTAACGATGCTTGCCGGTTATGCTGCAGACGTCGTATATACGCCTGACAACACCACTGTATTCAAGAACCCCGAACGCGGCTTTACCGAAGAGTTGAACGGCAAAGTGAGCGTCAAGAGTCCTTACCGCGTCAAGAACCATATTGACAGCAACTGGGGTAAGAAAGACTGCATGACCATGCCCGTGGTGCTGTATAACTTCGGTAACTTCAAGAGTCAGGACCTGCCTGACGAGATCCTGGCGGGTTTTGACGAGGATATGCAGGAGTTGCGCAACTTCGGATTGAAGTGTGTGCTGCGCTTCGCCTACACCGAGCGTGAGAGCGACAAGGTGGACGCCACGCCCGAGTGGGTACAGCGCCATCTGGAGCAACTCAAGCCGCATCTGGCAGCCAATGCCGATGTGATATACGTGCTGGAGGCGGGATTCGTAGGCGTATGGGGCGAGTGGTACTATTCGCAGAACTACGGTAACGAGACGCAACACGTGACTGCCAACCGCAGAAAGGTGATCGGTTACCTGTTCGACAACGTGCCGGCGGAGATGTTCATACTGTTCCGTTACCCGATGATCAAGACCGACTATCTGGGCGACTCCCGTCCGCTGACATCGGCGGAAGGATTCAGCGGAAGCGTGCGTGCACGTATGGGCTGCCATAACGATGCGTTCCTACACAACTGGGGCAACATGGGCACGTATGCCAGCGATGACAATAGCGACGATCCTGCCGTGCGGCAATACATTGCTACCGAGACCCTGTATGTGCCCAACGGCGGCGAGACGAATATCGATGACGATGATGCGCTGGCTGAACGCCGCTACACGCAGGCACCGTCGGAGATGAGCAAGTACCACTGGTCGTTTTGCGGCTCGACGTACGCCACGCCGGTGACCGGTCGCTGGCGCAGCAGCGGGCTGTTTGACACGCTGAACGTATATATGGGTTACCGCTACAACCTGCTGGACGGGCACTACACCGACCAAGTGGCACCGGGCGGAAAGATGAACGTGACCATCCGCGTGCGTAACGCCGGCTATGCTCCGCTGTACAATGCGCGCAAGGCGTACATCGTGCTCAAGAACGGAAGCAAGACGTACAGTCTGCCCCTGACAGCCGACCTGCGCCGCTGGCTGCCCAACGGAGCAAAGAACGCGATCAACGAGCAGGTGGCTGTGCCGTCCGACATTCCCGAGGGCATCTATCAACTCTATCTGCACCTGCCGGACATACACGCCTCGATAGCCCAAGACCCGCGCTACGCCATACGTTTGGCGAATGAAGGCGTGTGGGACAGCGCTACGGGCATGAACGACCTCGGCGCCACAGTGACCGTGAGCAGCGCTGCACCCCTGGATCCGGGCGCACTGCCGGAGATGACGCCCCTGACGACAACAACGGCTGCAACGACCGGCGTACGCAAGATAGTGGAAAACAATGCAATGTATATCCTGCGTAACGGTGTACGATATACGGCTGACGGAATGAGAATACAATAATCCAAACATCAACAATAATGAATCAAACGTTCACAACCATCGTCTTTGACCTGGGCGGTGTGATAATCAATCTGAATGTGCCGCGCTGCGTGGCTAACTTCAAGCGCCTGATGGGCGAAGACAATGTGCGAAACATTCTCGGCATCGACGATGAGGGCGAGGGCGTGGCAGCCGTGAGTGCCGCTACACTGCAACTGATGCACGACTATGAGTACGGAAACATCTCTACCGACGATTTTCTGCAAACGCTGGTTGAGCATTGCTATCCCGGCACGACTGCCGACGATGTGCGCCAGACATGGCTGAGCATGCTGGACGAACTGCCGCAGTACAGACTCGACTATATAGCCTCGCTGCGCAAGGCAGGCTACAAAACGATACTGCTGTCGAACTCCAACGAGATGCACTGGGATCCTATATACGAGCAGTATCACCTCGATCGGTACTTCGACAAGATCTTTGCCTCGCATCACCTGCACATGGGTAAGCCGAACAAAGAGATCTTTGAGCACGTGGCACGCGAGGCGCAGATTGATGCCGCACACACCGTGTATGTGGACGATCTGGACAAGAACCGTGCAGCCGGCGAGCGTTACCTCGGCTGGCGTACCTGCGCCTCGATTGAGGAACTGCAGATGATAGAGATCCTCAGCCACTTTGCCATCACCAACGAGGTGGAGACGCCGCAACCGCTGAAGATCGGTTTCATCAACGACTCGTTTGTGGTACGTGCCAGGCAGAAAGGCGAACGCTCGTACTTCCTGCAGCGCATCAACCACCATATCTTCCAGAACGTGGAAGGTCTGCAGCAGAACATCAGCAAGGTGACCGGGCACATACGCCGCAAACTCGCTGCAGCCGGCGAAACGGATATCGAGCGTAAGGTGCTCGAACTGGTGCCGACCACCGACGGCAAGTTATACTACCGTACTCCCATGGGAGATTACTGGCGCGTATATGTGCTCATCGAGCACGCCACCTCGCAGGAACGCGTCACTCCCGAGTCCGCCTATCTGACAGGCGAGGCGTTCGGACGATTCCAGTGCCAACTATCCGACCTGCCGTTTGACGAACTGTGCGAGTCGATACCAAACTTCCACAACATTGAGTTCCGTCTGCAACAGCTGGATGAGGCGCTGGCTGCCGATGTCAAAGGCCGCAAAGCAGCATGTATGGACATTGTGGATGCCATCAATAGCCGTCGCGAAGAGATGTGTCTGGCGGAACGTCTGTTCCGCGAAGGCAAACTGCCCAAACGCATCAACCACTGCGATACGAAGGTGAACAATATCATGTTCGACGAGGCGGGCAAGCCGATGTGTATCGTTGACCTGGACACCGTGATGCCCGGATACGTGCTCAGCGACTTCGGCGACTTTATGCGTACCGCAGCCAACACAGGCGCGGAGGATGACCCGAATCTGGAGAACATTCATGTCAATCTGGAGATATTCGAGGCATATACTCGCGGTTACCTCAAGCAGGCTACGTTCCTGACGGATATAGAGAAAGAGTTGCTGCCGTACGGCTGCCGGCTGCTCAGTTATATGCAGACCGTGCGGTTCTTTACCGACTACCTGAACGGAGACACCTACTACAAGATCCAGTATCCCGAGCACAACCTGGTACGTACGCGCGCACAACTGCGCCTGTTGGAGGAACAGGAGAAAGTGGCGGAGCAGATGACAAACATTATAACCCGCATAAGTACATCGGCCAAGCTTGGCTGATACCTGCCCTATGAAATACAAGATAGATAAGGTGAATTGGCCGGAGGCGTTCCCCGAGAAACCCGAAGTGAGTGTGGAGGTAAGTAACAGTCACGAGTATCTGCATCTGCATTACCGCGTCAGAGGTGCGCAGTTGCGTGCGGTGACCACCGAGGATCAGGGACCTGTTTGGGAAGACTCGTGTGTGGAGTTCTTCTGCCAGGTGCCGGGTGAACCGTATTACATGAACTTCGAGACGAACTGTATAGGCGCGATGGTTGCCTCACGGCGCAAAGGACGCGCCGAGGATGTGCAGCCTCTGCCGCCCGAACAGATGGCACTGATAGAGCGCCGATGTACCTACCCGCGACAGGCTATTGCCGAGCAGGACGGACTATTTGAATGGGAGGTGGAGATAAAGATTCCGCTATCGCTCATCTTTGTCAATCAGGCACCCGCATTTCCGCAGGTGCTCCGTGTGAACTTCTACAAGTGCGCCGACAAGACCAAGAAACCGCACTTCCTGAGTTGGCAGCCTATACCGTTGCCCAAGCCGGACTTCCACTGTCCGCAGTTCTTCGGCGAGATAGTGCTGGAGTAAACGAAAAGCAGCAGGGTGACCTGCTGCTTTGTTTCTCCTTAGTAGTTTGGCTATCCTAACGAACGTTGTTTATCCTATCGAACCTTCGAGAGATATCTGCAAGAGTTTCTGAGCCTCTACGGCAAACTCCATAGGCAGTTTGTCCATCACCTCTTTGGCATAGCCGTTCACAATCAGTCCTACCGCATCCTCCATGCCTATGCCGCGTTGCTGGCAATAGAAAAGCTGGTCCTCTGAGATCTTGGAGGTAGTAGCCTCATGTTCGACCGTGGCTGTGGGATTAGCCAACTGCATGACGGGGAAGGTGTGTGCACCGCAGGCGTCGCCGATCAGCAGAGAGTCGCACTGCGAATAGTTGCGGGCATTGTCGGCATTGCTGCTGACCTTCACCAGTCCGCGGTAGGAGTTCTGGCTTTGTCCGGCAGATATACCTTTGCTCACAATGCGCGAGCGCGTGTTCTTGCCCAAGTGAATCATCTTTGTGCCGGTGTCAGCCTGCTGGTAGTTGTTCGTCACGGCTACGGAGTAGAACTCCGCCGACGAGTTGTCGCCGCGCAGGATGCATGACGGATATTTCCACGTGATGGCGGAACCTGTCTCAACCTGCGTCCAGCTGAGGCGTGCATTGTTGTGCGTTATGCCGCGTTTGGTAACGAAGTTATAGATGCCGCCTTTGCCGTCCTTATCACCCGGATACCAGTTCTGCACGGTGGAATATTTGACTTCAGCATTGTCATGCACGATGATCTCCACGATAGCGGCATGCAACTGATTCTCGTCACGCCGCGGTGCGGTACAACCCTCCAGATACGAGAGGTAGGCACCCTCGTCGGCAATGAGCAGCGTGCGCTCAAACTGACCCGTGTTCTGCGCATTGATGCGGAAGTATGTGGAAAGTTCCATCGGGCAGCGTACGCCTTTGGGGATATATACGAACGAACCGTCGGAGAACACAGCGGAGTTCAGGGCTGCATAGAAATTGTCGGAGTAGGGAACAACCGACCCCAGATACTTGCGCACAAGATCCTCATGCTCGCGTACCGCCTCGGAGATCGAGCAGAAGATTATACCTTTCTCCGCCAGTGTGTCGCGGAACGTGGTCTTGACCGACACGGAGTCCATTACCGCATCCACAGCCATGTTTCCTGCCAAAGCGGCACGCTCCTCCAAGGGAATACCGAGTTTGTCGAAGGTCTTGGCTATCTCGGGGTCAATTTCATTTACCTTTTGGTCATTTGCCATTTGGTTATTTACCTTGGGGGCAGCATAGTAAGAGATGTCTTGAAAGTCGATGTCGGGTATATTCAGGTGCGCCCATTTGGGTACAGGCATCGTGAGCCATTTGCGATAGGCTTTCAGCCGGAACTCCAGCAGCCAGGCGGGTTCGCCTTTCTTCATCGAAATAGTACGAATAACATCCTCGTTCAATCCTTTGCAGATGATGTCCGTTTGTACGTCGGTGGTAAAGCCGTACTTGTACTCGCCGGTTGTAACTTCTTCTATGATCTTGTCTTGTGCCATGTCATCGTTCAATAAAAAATGCCGCTCAATGGCGGCATTTTCGTGAGGTCGGTAGCAGATTCGAACTGCTGTCCCCGGTTTTGCAGACCGATCCCTAACCACTCGGGCAACCGACCATGCGCGTTCGACAAATGGTGCTGTCTAAGCCCCGAAAAATATGGGGAATTTGCGAAACGCGGGTGCAAAGGTACAATATTTTTTTGAAATATGCAAATATTTTCGCAAAAAAATGTAAAATATTTGCATATTCGTGCTATTCTTTGTTTGTTAAGGTGTCAATTGCGCGCTTTGTGATGTCGTCATCACGTTCAAAGAGCGGGAAGAAGCCCTTGTCGCCCAATATATCGCGAACTATATATCCGTTCACGATGCGCACGAGCAGTTGACGGGATTTGGCCAGTTGCTCATTGTTGGGTTCAACGCCTTTCTCTTGGCAGAACTTGACGAACTCGGGCACCCAGTTGGCAGCCAGCAGGTGCTTCTCCAGATCCTGCCAGCGGGTATATTTAGCCAGTTGCTTGCGATGGTTGTCGGCATAGCGGTAGGCAAACTGGTATGTATATGCGCGGTTGCTGACGATGTTGAAGTACGGGCTGTACTGCGTGGTGTCGCGTCCGACAAAGATATCGGGCATGATGCCTCCGCCACCATACACGATGCGACCTTTCTTGGTGCGGTAGGTGGTAGTGTCGGCAAAATGTATGCTGTCCGCCGAGAAGAACTCGCCATGCTCGAAGCGATCCTCCAGATCCTGCAGGTACGTATCTTTGTCTCCCAGGGTGTAGGGCTTCTGTATGCAGCGTCCTGACGGGGTGTAGTAACGGGCTACGGTCAATCGAACCGCACTGCCATCGGCAAACGGGAACTGCTGTTGTACCAATCCTTTGCCGAACGAGCGGCGACCGATGATTGTGGCGCGATCGTTGTCCTGCATGGCACCGGCAAAGATCTCCGAAGCTGATGCTGAGAAATTGTCGATCAGCACCACCAGTGGCACCTCCTTGAACCGCCCGCCACCATTGGCGCGTGCCTCGTAGCGGGGATAAGCGCGACCTTCGGAATAGACGATCAGGTCGCCGGCTTGCAGGAACTCGTTAGCCATCTTCACTGCCTGGTCGAGGTAGCCGCCGCTGTTCTCGCGCAGGTCAACAATATACTCCGTTGCGCCTTGCGAACGCAGTTCCGCCAGGGCGGAGATGAACTCCTTGTACGTCGTCTCACCGAACTTGTTTACACGGATAAAACCGATCTTCTTTGTCTTCGCCTCAATGATGAACGATGCATCCACAGAGTGAACGGGTATGTCGCCGCGTACGATAGTGAAACTGAGCAGTTCGGGCGTGCCGGTACGCATGATGCCGAGTTTGACCTCGGTGCCTTTCGGTCCGCGCAGAGTATGCATCACACGTTCGTTGGTTGTCCCTTTGCCGGTGAAAGCGGAGTCGTTGACCATCACAATCTTGTCGCCTGCCAATACGCCCACGTGCTCACTCGGACCACCGGAGATGACTGCTACGATGTTCACGGTGTCATTCTGGATGGTGAACTGTACGCCAATGCCCGAGAATGAACCCGAGAGCTCGGAGTTAACCAACTCGATATCTTTCTTCGGGATGTAGGACGAGTGCGGGTCAAGCTGCTTGACCATATCGTCCAGAACGATATCGGTAATTGAATCGATATCCAGCGAATCGACGTACGAACGTTGCATCAGTTGCAGCATTTGATCGGTCTTGGATGACGGAGCCACCACGAGTTGACCGTTCTGGATATAAAAGCGCTGGGCATTCACCTTGTTGCTTACGGCATTGCCGATAATGAATCCCACTACGATACACAATACAGATACACCCGGTAAGATATATTTCTTCATAATTGCTAAACTCTAAACTCTAAACATTCAACTCTAAACTAATCCGGCATAAAATCTACCTGTATGCCTGCGCGCTCGAGCAGTTCAACGCCGTCCATCAGACGGTACTTCTCGCCGTACACGACACGTTTGATGCCGGCCTGGATGATCAACTTGGAGCACTCCATACATGGCGAAGCTGTCACGTACAGTGTTGCTCCGTCCGAACTGTTGCTCGACCGCGCCACCTTGGTGATAGCATTTGCTTCGGCGTGCAGTACATAAGGTTTGCTCACGTTGTTGTCGTCTTCGCAAACATTCTCAAATCCGGAAGGCGTACCGTTGTAGCCGTCGGAGATAATCATCTTGTCCTTTACCAGCAGCGCGCCAACCTTGCGGCGGACGCAGTAACTGTTCTCTGCCCACGTGCGCGCCATGCGCATATATAAGTGGTCACGTTTGTCTTGTTTGCTCATGATTGTGTAGGTGTTGATGAGTATGGTATATTAGTGTGCCGTTTCCATTGTGCGTATTCTGGTTAAGGTCTGCCGGAGTATGCGCTTGCGTTTGTTGATCTCATCGGACAGGCTGGGAATACGCGCCTGCAGCGATGCGCGGGTGGTGGTATCGGCTTCGTAGTATTGATGCCTCAGGCTATCCAGCATTTCTACGGCTTGCGACTGTACGTGCTCCATCTCGATGTATTGCATATACAGGCTGCGCGCCGAATCGTTGCGGAAATCCGACAGGTGAGTGTACGTCTCATCGTCGTTGAGTACAAAGAAGATGGAGTCGTCCGTCGCCACACTCACCGTAGCTGTTGGTGCCACTGCCGGAGTTTCAGGGAGCTGCTGCCCTTCGACTGACAATAACGGAATCAGGCTGTCCAGTCGCGCCAAAGCCACCAGTTCGTCTTCGGGCAGTCCGCGCAGGTATGTACGGTCATGCAGGGCAATCTGGTACACCTCTACCGAATCGCTGCCTGTGCAGTGGCGGTTGGTGGCGAAGTATGCATAGCCGTTGATCTCATCCGCTACGTACAGGTAGTCATCTGCCGGTGAGTTGTAAGGCATACCGATATTCTCGGCGGGCATCCATTGCCCTAAGGAGGCGTTGTAACGTGTCATGTAGATATCCAGTCCGCCTAATCCTCCTTCGCGGTCAGAGGCGAAATATAGCGTCATTCCGTCCGGCAGAACGAAGGGATAGACATTGTTCGTACCGCTGTTGACTGATTCGTCCAGCGTATCAGGCGATTCCCATTGCTGCAACAACCGTTGCTGACTGACCAATACGGTTTGTGCGGTGCGCGAACTATCGCTGTTCTGCGGCGTACGCACAGAGAAGTACCGGCGATCGCCACGCTGCGTCGTATAGCGGCTGCCCAGACTGTCAAGGCTCAATATGCCGTTATCTCTGTTCACCGTATATACGCTCAATAACTCGGAGTACGGCAGGCGTTGCGTACTGATAACTTCCATGCGCGATACATGCTTGAGGTAACGCTCAATAACCCGAGCGGAAGCAATACGCTGTTGTACAACGGGCCAGCGCTCGTGCTGCTCATCGATAGTGGGCAGAAAAGCCTCATAAGAGGCTATAGCCTCAGGCATACGCCATTGCTGATAGTAGATCTCGCCAAGGAAGAAATTGCGGAGCGGATACTTGGTGCCCGCCTTGATAAACAATTCCTCAGCCAAAGCATAGTCGCCCAACTCTTGGGCACAACGAGCCGCACGGTACAAGTACAGCGGATTGGCAGGTTGCTTGCGCAATAAAGCATTGTATTGCGCGCGCGCTTGAATATAGTCGCCTGCTACAAACAAATCGTCAGCCGTCTTGGCACTTTGACTGTAGCCGGGCAGACTGAATGAGAGTAGCAGCAGAATGATGAGCAAACAATAGTGCATTGCGAATAACTTAAGTACTCAAAAATCGATTGCAAATATACAACTTTTTTTTGAAATCTGCAAATTTTTTCAAAAAATGTATGCTGATAATGAAAAAAGTTTGTATAAATTTGCAAATATACTTTTTTTTTCGTAACTTTGTGCCGAAATTCAAAACATGGGGTATTAGCTCATCTGGTAGAGCGTAACGTTCGCAATGTTAAGGTAAGGGGTTCGAGTCCCCTATACTCCACGCCGTTTCAATATGCGCAGTTAGGTGCTCTAACTGCGTTTTAGGTGAAAATAAAATCAAGAAGATATGAAAAAAGTTATTCCTGTAATTTTGCTCCCGTTACTGTTAACCGCTTGCGGAATAACGCGTATTGTCACTGTTGCTCCGGCTCCTGAACCTGTTCCTGTAGCAGTTGTTACTCCGGCTCCGGCTCAAACCGTAGTGGTTGCTCAGCAGCAGCCCCAAGTGGTTTATACGCAGCCAGTAAGCACGACGGTCACCTATCCGCGCACGAATACTACGCGCACTACGACCATCGAGGTTACACCACTCACTTCGGATATCAGTCTGTACCTCGATCTGCAAGCCGTTGCTGCGGCTTTTGCACAGGCATATAGCGTAGAAGAGTTTGAGATGATCCTGAACTCACAGTCGTACATCATCTCCAACCTTGACCTCAATCACGATGGTTACATCGACTACCTGCGCGTACTTGAGACCTTGGACGGACGTACGCACGTGATGCTCATTCAGGCTGTGCTCGCCGCCAATATCTATCAGGATGTGGCAACTCTGGTTGTGGAGATGGGCTATGCTACGCCGTATGTGCAGATTATAGGTTCGCCATATGTTTACGGTGCGAATTATATTATCGAACCTGTGTTCTACAAACGTCCGCCGTTGTTCGACCGCTTTGGCCGTCCTACATATACGTACTGGCGTTCGCCGTACTACTGGGATCATTTCCCGCATCACTATGCTCACCATGCGCCTTATCATCTGGGGCATTATCAGGCATACGTGGCTACATATATGCAGAACCACCACTATTGCCATAGCGTTAATTACGTTGACCATTACCACTATAACAACTACGTGGAAGTGTCGCGCCCTATCTCCCGCGATGACTATGAGCAGCAATATCCCGAGCAGTCTTTCTCGCGCCGCACAACGGCTACGTATGTGCCTTCCGGCAGTCAGACGGCTACACGCGTAACCAATGCACGCCAGTTGCGTCAGGCTGTTGAACAGTCGGGCGCTACACGTACCACAACATCAACAGGCGCTGCCGGTACATCCACCCGCACCACCACATCAACCCGCACCAGCGGTACATCAGCAACGCAGACTACGCCTGCACGTTCCAGCGGTAGTGCGACTACATCAGGTAACACTACTTCGTCCTCACGTACTACGACCTCCTCGGCTACCGCAACATCCTCAAGTTCGCGAACAACACCGGCTCAACAGTCAACCTCTACGCGCAGTACGTCCACACAATCGTCATCCACTCCGGCACGTAGCACAATCACTACTACCACACGCGTACGTACGTCAGGCACCACCAGCACCTCGCGCTCGTCGAATACAAAGCCGGCACGTACGAACAAGTCAACAACCCAAAGTAGCGGCACCAGCACGCGTTCGTCCGGCAGTAGCACCGGTACGCGTACGTCGGGAACGAGTACAAGCACACGCTCGTCCGGCACAAGTACTGGTACGCGTGGCAGTTCGTCCACCGATACACGTTCTACCGGCACCAGCACACGTAGATAAGTGTCTTTCGACAATGCCTTATATCGTGTTTGGAGCTACGTCCGTCATAACCTGACAGCATGGCATAGCGGCGGCGAAGGTGTGCACTCGCCAACCTTGTTCTATATCGTGCGGATGATTATCTATGACGAAAACGCCTATTATGCTTACGCGCATATCGAACAACAGCGAAAACGGCTCTTGCGCAGCAAAGAAACATTGCAGCAACATGATTATGGAACGGGTGCGCGCGCGAGCGAGGGACAACAACCGAAGGTGATAACGCGCAGTGTATCGGATGTGGCACGAACGCATCTCGAGTCGCCCAAGGCAGGACAGCTGCTGTTCCGGTTGGCTAACTATCTGACTGCTGCACAGGACAAGCCATTGACAATAGTCGAACTTGGCACATCGCTGGGTATAACCACAGCCTACCTTGCCGCACCGGACAGCAGGAATGCGGTGCAGACCTACGAGGGCGCCGAAGAAGTGGCAGATGTGGCAATGGAGGTGTGGCGGACTTTGAAACTGACGAACATTGAGCCTGTGATAGGGAACATTGATGATACACTCGGTGACCATTGCCCCAAAGTTGTAGATATGGCATATATTGATGCCAATCATACCCGTGAGGCGACTTTGCGGTATTTCCGGCAGTTGCTGCCTGCAGCTCGTGAGCACAGCATATTTGTACTGGATGATATTCATCACTCCCAGGAAATGGAACAGGCATGGCACGAGATACAGGCGATGAAGCAGGTAACATCAACTATCGATTGCTATCATTTGGGACTGGTGTTCTTCAACAGGCATTACCTGCGGAAGAATTACCGCATCCGCATATAACCTCTCTTTTGAGGTCTTGCAAGAAAAATATCAACTATCAACAACTCATGATATATACCAAGACAGGAGATAACGGGACAACTTCACTGGCAAGCGGTGACCGTGTACGCAAAAGTGATCTTCGAATAGAAACCTACGGCACCAGCGATGAACTCAATTCTTACTTCGGGTGGCTCGGAGCACTGCTTGCAGAATGGGGCGAACAGTTGCCTCCCGATGAGCCGCTAACAGATGTCACGGTGCACATAAGCCAGGTGAGTACGATACAGAACAAACTGTTCAACCTTGGCGCGTTACTGTCGCTTGCTCCGGGTGAATGGCTTGCCAATGCAGATGTAGCGGAGATTGAGCGGTGGATTGATGCCATTCAGACTGAGTTGCCGCCGCAACACGCATTTATTCTGCCGGCGGGCAGTCAGGTGATTGCCGCGGCGCATATCTGCCGTACGGTAACCCGGCGTCTCGAGCGCCTGATGGTACGACTATCGGAAGCAGAAGAGCATGCAGACGGTGACCCTGAACAAAAAACGCAAACAACAATCGCCATCCGTTGGGTAAACAGACTGTCGGATTATTGTTTTGTTTTAGCCCGTAAATGTACCATTTTGCAAAAAAAATCGCCAGTTGAGTGGAAAAAATAAAAAAAAAGTGAAAAAAACTTGCATATTTCGATATTTTTTTGTACCTTTGCGCGAAATTTTGTATACCACGTATGTTTAATGCGCCTAAAAGCGCACCGTTTTGCGTATGATGGTATGTGAATTTCGGCAGTCGGATTAATGGACCAAAGGCCTGTTTATCACGTATAAACAAACGAAATAACACTGCGAATATGTATTGGAATTTGGAATTGGCATCGAAACTTGAAGATGCACCTTGGCCTGCAACGCGGGACGAGTTGCTTGACTATGCGCAACGCACGGGTGCGCCTATGGAAGTGATTGAGAATCTCAATGAGATTGAGGACGACGAAGAGGAATTTGAGTCTATAGAGGATTTGTGGCCGGACTTCCCGACCAAGGATGACTTTTTCTTCGACGAGGAGGAGTACTGATTCCTTGTGACTCTGTCCGAGCAAATATCTGTTGGTGTGAGCGTGAAACGATTAGTTCTGCTGCTGGGGGCGATGGTGTGTGGCGTGATTGCCGTACAGGCGCAGTTTGACCCGCAGATAGGCCAATATATGTTCCTGCCCACAGCCTACAATCCCGCAGCGGCGGGTGACGACGACCTGATGAAGGTAGCGGGTATGCACCGCATGCAGTTCACCGGAATAAAGAATGCACCGATGACCACATATTTCTCCTTCGCATCGCCGTTCGTGATAGGCAAAACAAAACATGCTGCAGGAGTGAGGTTCCTGAACGACAGGTTCGGATTATTCTCCAACCAGGCATTACATGCCCAGTACGCATACAGATTGAAGTTAGGTAATGGTTATCTGGCGATAGGTGCTGATCTGGGTTTCGTAAATATCAGTTTCGCCAACGACAGCGTCAACCTGAGCAAACTGAATGCCGATTACTTCTCGTCATCCGATCCGGCACTGCCTACCGGGCAAGGAGGTAACGGTATGACTTTTGATTTGGGACTCGGGATCTGGTATTCGGCACCAACATGGTGGGTGAGTGCAAGTATGAGTCACCTGACATATCCGACACTCCATTGGAGCGATGAATCGGATTTCCACCTCAAAGGAACAATGTATCTGGCGGGAGGGTACAACTGGCGCTTGCGCAACAAAAATTGGGTACTCAAACCCTCGATGCTTGTCATGTCTGACTTCCGCGAATGGGATATAAACATTGCCATGATAGCGGAACTCAAGGACAGATACCGTTTCGGAGCAAGCTACAGGATACTGGGGAATGTGGGACTGATACTTGGAATGGATATTATTGCCGGCTTGCAGATAGGATATACCTACGAACTGCCGACATCCAAACTTATTTACGAGAGCTATGGCTCGCACGAATTGTATCTGGCATACGGATTTGATATACTCAAGCCAAAACGTACCAACCGATACAAAAGCGTGAGGTACTTATAATAACACGAAATTATAACAACATTGATCAATATGAAATTTAAAACTATTCTGCCGATTTTGACGCTGTTGGTAGCGCTTGTTGGGTGTAACAAACCCGCCGGTGAATTGGTAGGTGCCGGTAAGGCGAAGAATTTCTCGGAAGCTGATCCCTTTGGTATGTTGCTTATCCGCAAGGGTAGTTTCATGAAGGGTGAGAATACACAGTCCAACCTCTTCACCATGCCTGACAACAAGATTATGTCAACGGTTGACGCATTCTGGATGGACGAAACGGAAATCACCAACAATGAGTACAAGCAGTTCGTATTCTGGGTGCGTGACTCGATTGCCATGACCCTGTTGGTGCGTGCCGGTGCTGCTGACGAGTATGCTGACGGATTGCAGTTCATGGTTACTCCTAAAGAAGAGTTTATCGAGGAGATTATTCCTGATACGGCTCTGAACTGGGCGATGACTTCCAAAATTCCTTGGAACAAGTACAAGACCGACGAAGAGGTGCATGCAGCTCTGCGCCCGTTGTTCTACTCCGACCACACGTTCAATACGAACCGTATGCACTACCATTATTCGTGGAAGAACTATGATCAGGCCAAGCTGCAGCAGAATAAGTTCGATGTAGCCAAAGGTAAATATCCAGACAACGCTCGTGCGCGTGTGGATTCGTTCTGGGTGGACGAAAACGGTGTGATCTTCGATACAACGATTATCCGCAAACTCGTTGAGCCGAAAGACCTCTACACCGAGTGCATCATCAATATCTATCCTGATACGATGGTTTGGATTCGTGACTTCCAGTACGCGTACAACGACCCGAAGATGCTCAAGTATTTCTCGCACGAGGGATACGCCAACTATCCTGTTGTGGGCGTTACCTGGGAGCAGGCACATGCGTTCTGCCACTGGCGTACCAAGATTATGCAGGATAATACTACACTTGAGGCTCAAATATACCGCCTGCCTACCGAAAGCGAGTGGGAGTATGCTGCACGAGGTGGCAGAAAAATGGCTACCTATCCTTGGGGCGGCAACTATGTGCGCGACTACAAAGGATGCTTTCTGGCTAACTTCAAGCCGTATCACGGCGCATACAACGACGATACCGGCAACGGACCGATGGCTGTCGCTTCATACCGCCCCAACGACTTCGGATTGTTCGATATGTCAGGTAACGTCTCCGAGTGGACAATGGAGTCATATACCCCGACTGCCAGCGCAATCATCCACGACTACAACCCTAACCACGCATACATGGCGCGCAAGAACGACCCTGACCAGCTGAAACGCAAGGTCATCAAGGGAGGTAGCTGGAAGGATGTAAAGGATTATCTGCAGTGCGGTGCACGCGATTACGAGTATCAGTACGAGAGCCGCCCGTATATCGGATTCCGTTGCGTTCGTTCGTATATCGGTGAATAATATTTGAAAATATAGTTAACTTAAGTTATACACATTAAAAAAAACAAAAAAATGGCTCACAAAGAAAAAAGCGGATTCATGGAATGGTATGAGTCCTACAAAGGTAAACGTGTTACAGGTATCATCTATTCTGTTGGTGCTGCTGTCGTAATCATCGGTGCATTGTTTAAGATTTTGCACTGGCCCGGAGCTTCTTACGTGCTTATGGGTGGTATGTTCACCGAGGCATTCCTGTTTCTGATTGGTACATTGGACGCCCCGCACCCCACCTATGCTTGGGAGCAGGTGTTCCCGCAACTCGTTTCGCTTGAGCATGGTTGCGAACCGAATCTTTATGCTGAGATTTCGAAGCGCGAAAAACCGACCCTGCTTGGCGGTATGGGCGGTAACGGAGGTAATGGTGGTGGCGTTAGCCTGCCTGCCGGAGCACTCTCTGACAAAGATCAGGCAAGTCTTTCCGAAGGTATTCAGAAACTCGCCAAAACAGCTGCACAACTCAATGACCTCGGCAAGGTGGCTGAAGGTACGGCAAAACTTGGTGAGAAAATGGAGATTGCCGGCAACGCAATGGAGAAATTTGCTGCTTCCGCTACGAACATGTCCGGTCAAACCGAGGCTTACGAGAAAGGACTGAACGCCGTTAACGCCAACCTCAATAACCTCAACGCTATCTATGAGCTCCAACTCAAGAACGTGCAGGCACAGGCTGACGCTCTCAAACTGCAGGCCGACAAAACCAATGCAGCTACCGCTCAGGTTGAACTCATGGCTGAAGATTTGAAGAAGGCTGCTGCTGCTACTTCCGCTGCTGCTAAGAGTAGCGAGTCATTTGAGGCTGCTGCCAAGCAACTCGCTGCACAGGTAGCTGACCTCAACAAGGTTTATGGAAATATGCTCAGCGCACTCGCATAAGAAGCTCATTCCCGAAAAGGCAACAGAAGTATAAACGTATCCGCTGCTACTAATCCGGAACAAGACAAAAACAATCTCGAAAATAACAATTTTGTCCAACTTTATCGAGGTTTTGTCGTAGTTTTTACAAACTTTTTACAATGATTAGTGCAAGGATCTAAATCCTAATTTCAGAAATGAGTGGAGCAACCAACTGTCCGGAAACCCCGAGACAAAAAATGATTGGTATGATGTACCTCGTGCTTACCGCCATGTTGGCGTTGAACGTAAGTACGAACGTGCTTGATGCCTTCGAGAAGGTGGACAACAGCTTGCATATCACGCTGGATAACACCGACGAGCAAAATGCCATGCAGTACCGCCGTTTCGAACGTGCTTATGCCGAAAACCCTCAAAAGGTTGGACAGCTGTACATTCAGGCGGACTCGCTGCGAAAGGCATCTGACGAATTGTATAACTATATTCAGGATTTCAAGGTAAACGTTGCTAAGTTGGTGGACGGCGAGAAGTATGACTCAACTGCACGCACTATCATCAACAAGTCTGACTTCGACAAACCGGGCCAGTATGCCATGGTAGAATTCGACAAGAATGATCCTTCCAAGCATAACGGTGAGGTCCTGCGCGAGAAGATTGAGGCCTACAAGGCAACGCTTATGGACATTCAGCACTGGAGTTCGCGTGCACGTAACGGCAAGCCTGCGCAGATCCTGAACGGAATCTTTAATACCGGCAAGGGCGTGAACAACGATGGCGACTCAATTGCATGGGAAGCATCGGTATTTGAAGGTATGCCTGCAGGCGCTTGTATGGCGATTCTTACCAAGTATCAGAACGATATCCGAGCTTACGAGAATCGTACTCTGACCCGTCTGTATCAGCGTATTGATGCCAACGACTTCAAGGCTAATGATATACGTGCGTACGTGATTCCTAAATCTTCGTACGTAATCCGTGGCGACCAGTATGAGGCACAGATCATCCTTGCTGCAGTTGACTCAACCGCTAAGCCGGATTACTTCGTTAATGGAGTGGAACTGGGTGAAGATGGAATCTATCGCTGCACAGCCAGTGGCTCGGGCGAGCAGCGCTACTCCGGTATCGTTCGCTACAAACAAGGCCGTGATACCGTTAGCATGCCGTTTGAGTCATCATTCGTTGTAGGTGAGCCTTCTGCCTCTGTCATGAACGAGGACCTGAATATCATCTACCGTGACTTCGACAACCGCTATGTCGTATCCGCTCCGGGTATGACCGATAACCAACTGAAAGTTAACGTTGTAGGTGCCGATGTTAAGCGTAGTGGCAAGTTCTACATCCTGCGCCCGAAGGCTGATGCCAAGACTGTTAAAGTTACTGTGTTGGCTGATATGAACGGACGTATGGCTACCATGGGCGAGAAAGTATTCAAGGTTCAGCGCCTGCCGCAACCTATGCCGTACTTCGTCGATAACGGCAAGCAGGTTAACTCAAGCAGTACGCCGCGTAAGAGCTTGAATAAGAATACTGTGCTGGAGATTGGCTACGGCGAAGACGGATTGCTCGAAGTGCCTTTCGAAATCACAAGTTTCGACACCTATATTCTGCGTAAGACCGGTAAATCTACCGGAAACAAGTTCTCTGCTGCACAGCTCAAACTCATCGGACAGCTCAAGAGTGGCGATATGATCCTTGTTCAAAACATCAAGTATCGCACGAAAGGCGGCGCCGAAACGCTGTACCAAGGTAACTTGGCGCTTATATTAAAGTAAAAACTTCTTATGAAAAGAACACTCTTAATCATCGTTTTGGTGGGTGCTGCGCTTGGATTGCAGGCGCAACACCGCATCAATTCGTTCTTTAACGAACTGGGTACAGTACGTATCGAGACGCAGGAGTTGGATGAAAACGCCGACACGATTGCAACGATCTTCCACCGTACAGATGATATCGTCTGGTCGCGTGTGATTTACAGGGTAATCGATATGCGTTACAAACAGAACTTCCAACTCTATTTTCCAACCAACCCCGATGACCCGAAATATTGGAGCTTGTTCCGACTGATTCTTGATGCTGTCGTTAACGGCAGAACAACTCTTGACGGACAACAGGAATATCTGCCGTTATATAGTGCCAACCCGCGTGGCATTAAGCCGATGTTCCCCGATTCAATGATCATCCCCCGCACTAAGGAGATGCAGACGGCATTCGCCGTTCGACCGATGAGCGAGATCATTGATACGGATGACCGTGATGAGTATCTCGTTACCTACGACGACTCTATCGGACATCGTTTGGACATCAATACGTACGGCTACTCCAATTATGTGCGTAACCAGATCAAGTATCTGACGATGGAGATTGTGTTCTTCGACAAGCACACTTCTCGTTTCTATCAGAAGATCATGGCTATTGCTCCTTTGCAATCTGCTATGTCATCGGCTCGCGACCCGTATGACAATCTTGTGGAACAGGTACGTTTCTGGATCTTGTTCGACCATCTGCGTCCGTTCATGGCGCGTAAGTACATGATTCCTCTCAACAACAGTAGTAAGCGTGTGACATTCGACAACTTCTTTGCCGAGCACATGTACACTTCCTACATCATCGGCGATGACAACATGTTCGACCGCATGATTGTACAAGGTCAGGAAACATTGACTGAAGAGTTCGTCCATCGCGATCAGGAAAGAATAGCGAGCGAACTGCTGAACATGGAACTGGATTTGTGGGAGTACTAATCTATCGTGCAAACAGGAGCAGGTTAATCGCCTGCTCGTTTGCACTTTTAGGGTAATTTAAGGTATTAGTACCTTGGTAATTTTTTCGCATGCAAAAGAAACGTAGATTTTGGAATATGTATGTCACCACCACTGTCAGTATCACGCTGGTGCTGTTTTTGGTGGGACTGGTAGCGATGGTCACCCTCTCTGCTCACAGAATGATTGAGCAGGTCAAGACGAATGTCACGCTTACCGTTGTTTTAACTTCGGATGCCGATTCGGCTCAGGTCGCACGCTGTGGCGCTGTGCTGCAGGCTGCACCCTATAGTCATGCCTGCAGGTATATTTCCAGTCAAGAGGCATTGGAGGAACACATTCGCTCATTGGGTGATGATCCCTCACATTTTCTTGGGTATAATCCTCTGTCTGCCTCCTATGAGGTCAGCCTGTCTGCAGCGTATGCCAATCCCGATAGTATAGCGGTTGTTGAGCAGCAATTGAGCAATTTGCCATACGTGAAGCAGGTAATGTACCAGAAAGATTTGGTGGATTTGTTGGCACACAACGTTAGTCAAGTTACAATCGTACTTTTGGGCTTGGCGGTAATGCTGTTGCTGATTGCGTATGTGCTGATCATCAATACGATTCGATTGCATGTTTACAGCCGGCGTTTCTTAATCAATACAATGCGTCTGGTAGGCGCTACTCCGTGGGTCATTAAGCGCCCGTTTGTGGCTCGCAGTATGCGTATGGGGTGTTGGAGTGCTCTGCTGGCGTTCGGATTGCTGGCGGCTTTGTTCTATTATGTGCAATACTCCATGAACATCGTACTTATGCCGCTTACTTGGCAGAACGTAGCATTGGTGGCTGCAGTTGTCCTGCTTACCGGCGAACTGCTTACCTTGGTGGGGGCGCTGATTGCAGTGAACAGGTACATACGAATGGATGCCGAAAAAATGTACACTATTTAATTTGAAACAATGAAACAGTTACCCAAGTTCAATCTTATACTCATCGCCTGCTGCGTACTCATCATAGTTGTCGGATTTGCCCTTATGACGGGTGAACCTTCTGGTGCTACCGAGTATAATCCGGATATATTTTCATTCCGCCGCATAACTGTCGGTCCTATGATGGCGTTGGCAGGATTTGTGCTGATGATTGTTGCAATACTCTTTCCCAAGCGTGGGGATAAGAATGACGATGCAAAACAATAACACACGCAATTTTTAATGATCGACTGATAATTACGCAATAGAATGAGTTGGTGGGAGGCATTAGTCTTAGGTATTATACAAGGGTTGACAGAGTTCTTACCCGTATCCAGTTCCGGGCATCTTGAGATAGGTCAGGCATTATTCGGCACGGCAAGTGAGGAGAATCTTACATTCGCTATAGTCGTACACACGGCTACTGTATTGGCGACAATCGTCATTCTCTGGCGTGAGATAGTGCAGTTACTCAGAGGTACGTTCTGTACAATTGAATGGAATCAGGAAAAGGATTATGTGGCAAAGATTCTTGTGTCAATGATTCCTGTATTCATTATAGGTATGTTCTTCAAGGACGAGGTCGAGGCCTTCTTTGGCAATGGCCTGTTGCTCGTAGGAATCTGTTTGCTTGTTACAGCATGTCTGTTGTATTTGAGTGAGTGGCTGAACAAACGTTTGGCGCAGAAAGGTCGTGAAGGACATGAGGTGACCTACCGCGATGCGTTTGTCATTGGTCTGGCACAGGCATGCGCTGTGCTGCCTGGATTGAGCCGCAGTGGTACTACAATAGCAACAGGTTTGCTTTGTGGCGTGAAAAAGGAGAGTGTTGCGCAGTTCTCGTTCCTGATGGTGCTCGTGCCTATCTTGGGCGAGGCGTTCCTTGATCTGCTCGACCTGTTGAAGGGAGAACTGACAAGCACTCTTGGGCTGATGCCCCTGCTGGTGGGGTTCGTGGCAGCGTTTGCTACCGGATGTTTCGCTTGCAAGTTTATGCTTAACATTGTCCGCAAACAGAAATTGATATACTTTGCCATCTACTGCCTATGCGCCGGTGCCTTTGCTATATGCTGGCATGTTTTCGCGTAAACTGATTGTTTGTTAATTGCACACCTCGCCCGTCTATGGATTTTCTTACAGGAGAGATATTGGCTTTTGACAAACCGTTGCATTGGACGAGTTTCGATGTTGTGAACCGCGTGCGCGGAATGTTGTGCCGCGCATTGGGGGTGAAGAAACTGAAGGTTGGACATGCCGGCACATTGGATCCGTTAGCTACCGGCGTTGTGATTGTCTGTACAGGAAAGAAGACGAAGCAGATTGACGAACTGATGAATCATACCAAGGAGTATGAGGCTGTACTGCAACTGGGAGCCACTACTCCGAGTTTCGATCTGGAACATCCAATTGACGCCACGTATCCGACAGCACATATCACACAACAGTTGCTTGACGAAGTCTTACCGACTTTCATAGGCGAACAGTGGCAGGTGCCGCCCGCCTATTCAGCGGTGAAAATTAACGGAAAACGTGCCTATGAGTATGCACGTAAAGGGCAACAGGATACAATTGACATCAAGCCCAAACTGCTGGTGATTGATGAAATAGAGCAACTGAACTTTGACCCCGAAAAAATGCAATTGACATTGCGGGTCGTTTGCTCGAAAGGAACGTACATTCGCGCTTTGGCAAGAGATATGGGCCAGCGCCTGCAGTCCGGTGCACATTTGATTGCTCTGAGGCGCACAAGAGTGGGCTATTACTCTATTGATAATTGCACTACAATTGAAGATTTGCAAGAACAACTGAGTGCTATAAACTGATAGCTGAAAATTGATTATTTAAATATATATGAAACTGAGTGAGTTTAAGTTCAAGTTACCTGACAGCCAGATTGCGCAGTTCCCCCCTTTGCATCGCGAGGATGCCAAGATGTTGGTGCTGCATCGGTCAACGGGTAAGATTGAGCACAAGACCGTGTCGGATGTAGTGAATTATTTCGACGAGCATGACTTGATGGTATTCAATGACTCCAAGGTCTTTCCTGCACGTTTGTATGGTGTCAAAGAAAAGACGAATGCCGAGATTGAAATATTTCTTTTACGCGAACTGAATCACGAGGAATCGTGTTGGGACGCGCTGGTGGAACCGGCCCGTAAGATTCGTATTGGTAACAAACTATATATTGATGAGGATAATACGATCATCGGCGAGATAGTTGATAACACGACGTCTCGCGGGCGTACTATCCGTTTTGAGTCCGATTACACGCCTGACAAACTCTTGCAGCAGCTCTACGCTATGGGAACAACACCGCTGCCCGAGTATATCCGCCGTCCGATGAAGGCTGAAACTGCGCGTAACTTCCGCAAGGAGTTCCTTATTGAAGAAAATGTGGAACTCGAACCCATTATACGTGAGATGGATGAGGAACGCTATCAGTCCATCTTTGCCAAGAATGTTGGTGCAGTCGCTGCACCGGCACCGTCAATGCATGTGAGCAAGAACCTGCTCAAACGCATTGAGATTCGTGGCATAAATTATACAACGCTTACCTCGCATGTAGGTTTGGGTAATTTCAAGATTGTGGATGTCGAAGACTTGAACAAGCACAAGGTTGACTCCGAACAAATCATTGTGACTGAACCCTGTGTGGAGGCAGTCAATCTGGCGAAGCGCCAGCGTCGGCAGATTTGTGCTGTTGGTACTGAGGTGTTCCGTGCACTTGAGTCTGTGGCTGGTACCACCGGACAAATTAAGGAGTATGATGGGTGGACCAACCGTTTCATCTATCCTCCATACGAGGCACTGGTGCCCACAGCGCTGCTGGTTAATTTCTACTTCCCGCTCTCGCTCCAACTGATGATGGTGACTGCTTTTGGAGGCTACGAGAAGGTGATGGCGGCATACAAGGAGGCTCTGAAGAAAGGATATCGCTTTGGCGATTATGGTGATGCAATGCTGATTGTGAACTAAATAGCCTTCCTCAACCAGGAATCAGAAACAGAAAATGAACGTCCGTATCAATGAATCGTGGCGTGCGGTGTTGCAGCCTGAGTTCGACAAACCGTATTTTGAGATCCTAACATCGTATGTTCGTCATGCGTATGCTTCTTCGGTTTGTTATCCGCCTGCTAAATTGATTTTCCATGCTTTCGACGCGTGCCCTTTTGATAAGGTGCGCGTCGTTATATTGGGCCAGGATCCGTATCATGAACCCGGACAGGCTGAAGGATGGGCGTTCTCTGTGCCTGAAGGAGTACGCATCCCTCCAAGCCTTGAAAATATTTACAAGGAGTTGCAACGTGATTTGGGCAAACCTGTTCCTACATCTGGACATTTGGAGTCGTGGGTCAATCAAGGAGTGTTGCTTCTCAACGCCACACTTACTGTTGAAGCGCACCATGCAGGCAGCCATCAGGGTAAGGGCTGGGAAGAACTGACTGATGCGGCTATCATGGCCCTCAATGAGAAACGTGAACATCTTGTGTTTATGCTTTGGGGTAGTTATGCACAACGCAAAGGACAATTCATCAATCGACGCAAGCATTTAGTGCTTGAAGCACCGCATCCCAGTCCGTTGTCTGCGTATCGCGGATTCATAGGATGCGGACATTTCTCTGCTGCCAACGATTATCTCATCCGCTACCACCAGTCACCTATTGAATGGTAAGCACTCTCCAGTATCTCTCGTGAATGGAGGTATATGTGCATTAACAAGACAAAGTGAGTCCGGTTGGAACTCACTTTGTACAGTTATTCAAAGTACGAATTACTTTACGCGCTCGCAGTAACTGCCGTCACGCGTATCAACGCGGATAATCTCGCCTTCGTTGATGAACAACGGCACGCGAATCTCGGCACCGGTCTCCAACTTGGCAGGCTTGAGCGTGTTCGTAGCGGTGTCGCCACGCAGACCCGGCTCCGTGTAAGCAACTGCCAACTCAACCTTGGCAGGAAGTTCTGCGAACAGAATAGTGTCAGTTGATGCGTCGGAAACAACATCAACTACAAAGCCTTCTTTCAGGTAGTCAACGCCTGTTATCAGGTCGTGAGCGATGGGTACCTGCTCGTAAGTCTCATTGTTCATGAAGATGTAATCCTCGCCTTCTTTGTACAGGAACTGATACGGACGACGCTCAACACGTACATCCTCCAGTTTCTCGCCGATATTGAAGCGGCGCTCCAGAACGCGACCGTCAACTACATCCTTGAACTTAACACGCATAATCGTGTTTCCCTTGCCGGGTTTAACATGCAAAAATTCGATAACGAAATACAAACGACCGTCCATACGAATACAAACGCCGTTCTTGATGTCTTGTGAGTTAATCATAAATTCTTTTCTATTTAAATTACTATAATATTTCCTTTTGTTAACCTGTCTTCGCGCACAATCTGCAGAAAACATCTGCAAAGATACAAAAAAATATACATATTTGCAAATTTTTATATAAAAAAGCATAAAATTTGCGCTTTGGCTTGCAAATTCAAATAATTTATTGTATCTTTGTACTCCAAAATGTAATAACCATGGATGCAATTCGTGATTTTTTCGGACCGTTTGATATTTGGCAGGTGCTCTCGTCATTTGTCTTCCTCATTGCTATTATTGATCCTTTCGGCAATATACCTATTACCATAGGTATGCAAAAGAAGGGAATTAAGATTTATGCCGACCGCGTATGTATAGCCAGTCTGCTTATACTGCTCGCTTTCCTTTTCCTCGGAGAGTGGATACTCAAACTCTTCGGCGTGCAAATTGAATACTTTGCTATCGCCGGAGGATTTGTCATCTTCTTGATGGCGATGGAAATGGTGTTGGACATAACCATCTTTCAGAACGACAAACTTGAGGGGGAAGTAGCCGGTGGTGGCTCGATTGTACCTCTGGCATTCCCGATGTACGCAGGTCCCGGCGCATTTACAGCGCTACTTGCTATCACCGCTGAATACAATATCTTGAACTTGTGTATCTCACTGATGCTTTGTATGTTGGTTCTCTATCTTGTACTGATCGGTACGAACTGGCTGACCAAGTACCTTGGGACAACGGCGTTGTATATTATTCGTAAGTTCTTTGGAATAATAGTGCTTGCGATTGCTTGTAAACTGATGTTCGGTAATCTGGCTGTCATCTTCTAAATAATCGTAACGATGAAAAAGATATTGTTCGTTTGTACCTCATTCCTGTTGTTTGCAGCATGCTCGCGCGCACCGCAATTTGAAGTGAGTGGCACGATTACCGATGCTCAGGGCGAGACTCTGTATCTGGAACACACGGGGCTAACTGCAACAGAAGTGGAAGACTCTTGCCTACTATCTTCTGATGGATCATATTGCCTGCATGGCGCAGCACCTGAATTTCCGGACTTTTACCGTTTGCGCATTGGGAATACCTATGCTGTACTGGCTGTCGATTCTGTTGAGCATATTTCACTCACTACCTCACTCGACAGTCTCTCGCTGACAAATGACTTTGTGGGATCACCTCAAAGTGTGCAGATTGCGCAGTTAAGGCGTTCGTTGCGCACGCAACCCATCGATGATCATCGCAGTTATGCGCAATCGGTAATCCTTGCTAACCCGCGCTCACTGACCGCCTATTATGCTGTATTTCAATCCAAACAGGGTGAGCCCGTGTTTGATATGTCTGACCCAAAGCAACTGAACTACTATCGGGCGGTCGCTACATCAATGAGCATTGCTATGCCTGATTATGTGCGAACAAAGACACTTTGTGCACAGGTGATTGCCGTCATGACTGCCGAACGACAAGCGCTCAATGCTATGGCTCTACGACAATATATCGACGAGAGTGAACCGGCATTCCTTGACATCGAACTGCCGAACATCTATGGCGATACTTGTCGCCTGAGCGAACACAAGGGGAAAGTGATTGTTCTTGACTTCTCCCACTCGCAAATGGACCAGGGTAATGCGTACGTGCTCGCATTGCGCGAACTGGATAACAAATACCATAAGCGCGGCTTGGATATCTTCTCCGTAAGTGTTGACGTATCGAAACTGTATTGGGAAGAGTGGGTGAAGAATCTGCCTTGGACCTGCGTACGAACTGAGACTACAGCGCCGCTGCTCACTTATAACGTGACCACCATTCCCACATTGTTCCTAATCGATAGAACAGGTATGGTACAAGGCCGTTACACTGACTTCAACCAACTCGAACAGGATATACGTAAATTTTTGTAATAATCAATCAATATGAACATACAAGGAATGACCATAGCTATGGCGAGTGATCACGCCGGCTATAACCTCAAGCAGGACGTGCGCGCTTGGCTCGAGAACCACGGCGCACAAGTAAAAGACTACGGCTGCTACTCTACTGAGAGTTGCGATTATCCCGACTTTGCCCATCCGCTGGCTGAAGCTGTGGAGAAAGGTGAACAACCTCTGGGTATCGTTATCTGCTCCACAGGAAACGGTATCTGCATGACGGCCAACAAGCACCAGGGCATTCGTGCGGCTCTTTGTTGGGATGTACCTTTGGCGCAACTCGCGCGGCAGCACAACAATGCTAACGTACTTGGAATGCCCGCTAATTTCATTAGCCGTGATAAGGCTTTAGAGATTGTCGAGGCGTTCTTTGCTACCGACTTTGAAGGCGGACGTCATGAACGCCGCGTCAACAAAATAGCAATCCATTAGTGAGTTATTTGTTTACTCGGCTGATCAACCAACTGCGGTGCTGGGGGAGTTACGCTCTCAGCATCGCTGGCGTGTCTTATGTGCGCCACATGCCAACGTTTGTGTCAGTCGAACCGGCTAACTTCTGCCAATTGTCATGTCCCGAGTGCCCTGTCGGTATGAACGGGACTGTTTCGATACAGAATGCTGCCAATATCGAGTCAATCCTAGACAATACTCGAACCCATATCGGAGTCATGACGATAGGTGACTATAGGAAAATAGTAAGGCAAATAGCTCCTTATGCCCACACGATTCAATTGTTCTGGCAGGGAGAACCTCTATTGAATGACCAACTCCCTGAAATGGTTAGCATAGCGCATGAAGTTGGTTTATATACTATTATCTCCACCAATGCCCAACGACTCGATTTGGATTTGGCGCGCGCATTAAATCATGCGGGATTGAATCGTATTATCGTCAGTATGGACGGCTGGACGCAATCTACGTATGAGAAGTACCGCCGTGGCGGTAGTGTCGATAAAGTCAAACAGGCTGTGCGCTGGCTTAGGCAAGCCAAACAGGAGTCACATTCGCGCTTGTTGATAGAACTGCAGTGCCTTTATCTGAAAACCAATGAGACGGAGTGGGATATCTTCCGGCGCGAGTACAAAGCATTGGGAGCTGATAAACTTACAATGAAAACCGCCCAACTCTACGATTACAAACACGGCTCACCGCTCATGCCTTCCAATCAGCGTTTCTCCCGATATAAGTGGGGGAAACGTACCCAAACCTTTGTTCCCAAACGCCCGATGCGCAATCGGTGTTATCGCTTGTGGAGCGGATGTGTGATTGACGTACACGGCAATCTGCTGCCTTGCTGCTACGACAAACTACAGCAACATTCTTTCGGCAATCTGCTGCAACCCGGCATAACCCTGCAAGACCTGTGGCACAACAAACGCGCCGAAACTTTCCGGCGCGCTGTAATAACCAATAGGTCTGCAATGGCTATATGTACGAACTGTGACGAGTAATCAAGTAGCCTGTTTCTTGTCCTCCAAATGCTCGTACAATGCACAAAAGGTGCGAGTCATTTTGTCCCAGTTGTATTTGTCTTTCTCCTTGCGCAGATAATCAATATACGCTTGCTCGCGATCTTGTGCGTAATAATCTCGCAGAGCATCGGCTATAGCTTCACTCTTTGGCTCAACGGCATAACCCATCTTCCCGTGATGAACAATCTCTGCCAACCCGCCTACATTGGTTACGAGCATTGGCTTCTCGAAGTGAAACGCCACTTGAGTCACACCCGACTGGGTGGCAGATTTGTATGGCTGCACAATCAGATTGGCTGCACCAAAGTATTTGCGAAGGTCATCGTCCGGAATAAACTCGTTGCGGACGATTATCCGTTCGTCAAGTTCGGCATTTCGGATTTGTTCGCGATATTTCTGCTCGTCTTCGTAGAACTCGCCTGCAATTAGCAAACGTAGGTTCGGCAATTCGCCTTTGACGCGCGCAAAAGCGTCAATGAGAAGATCTAACCCTTTGTAAGCACGTACCAAGCCAAAGAACAGCATATAGTCGTATTTAGGCTCAAGCGAAAGTGCTTTGCAGGCTGCCGTCTTGCTCATCGCCTCGCCGTAATGGTCGTAGATAGGATGCGGACTGAAAGCCTTTGGCTTGCTGTGGCTGCTATCCAGACGTTCAATATCTTCTACCACGCTCTTCGATAATGCTACAAACCCGTCAGTATGCTTGACGAATGCAGGAGCAAACAATCTGTCAAGCAGGGTAGGCTCATGCGGAATCATATTATGCACGAGTGCCACGCATCGCGTATGTCCGTTACGACGTACAATACGCTCGATTGTAGCAAACGCCGGCGCAAAGAATGCCATCCAATAGCAGCAAATCACCAGATCAGGACTCTGCTCGCGCAATAATCGTCCTACTTTAATCCATGATAGGGGATTGCATGAGTTGACTGCCCTGCGGATGGTGAGACCATCAGGAGCAGGATCATTGGTTAGTTGTGTCTTGCCTGGAAACAATACTGACGGATATTGTGTGGTGAACGTGATGATCTCAACATGATGCCCCTCGGCTTGAAACTGTTGGGCCAACCGTTGATTGAATGTGGCAAGCCCACCCCGAAAGGGGTAGGCTGTGCCGACAATCACTATGTTCAACGGACGAATCACTTCTTTTCTGCCTTGATAACGTTCATCGAGTCTTTCCATGCGCTCTTTTTCGCAGCAGCAGGTTTCTTGTCTGCCTTGGACTCTTTGGGTTTGGCTGTGGCTTTGGGCTCTGCGGGAATCTCTGCTTTTTCAAGCCAGCATATTGCATCTCCCTTCACAACTTTCTCGCCCTGTTGCTTGTCGATGGCTACAAGACGGCTGTCGAACGATGCTGTGAGCGGCTCAATGCCATGCTGTGTCTGTAGGTAGCAAACGAGATCTCCCTGACGGAAGAGCTTGCCGAACGCAGGAGCATGGCTGTCCTCATTGTAGTCCAGTTCCCAAAGCACTGTACCGGCTTGGGTCGCCTCAACCGGCTCGCTGTTCGGGTGCAGGATAGCACGTTTGTCGGCTGCTGAGATAAACGTAACTTGCTGTCCGCCCTTCGCTGCCTTTTCCATACGTTCCAGCAGATCCTTGTTGAACTGCTCTTTTGCAAGACCGGATTTGTACTCACGGTATTGTTTCTCGTGCATAGCGAATTCAAAGAGTTCTTCGTCGTCTTGTCCGCGATCCCAACCGAGTTTCTCCATCTCCTCGATATAATGCGGTAATACGTCTGGATAAAGTTTCTGCGGATCATCAGTATAGAACTCATATCCTTTCTCTTTGGCAAGTTCAACAATTTCAGGAGCCAGTTCGCCCGGCAGTTTGCCTGACTTGCCGAGAATCATTCCCCACATGGCTGGATCCATTCGGGTGAAATCTTTTTCGCCCATTGAGCGCGAGAACAAGTTCATCAGAGCAGCGTTCTTAACGTATTGTGAGAATGGCGTAACTAGGCACGGCGTACCGAGCATCGGCCATATACGTTGTACCTCGTCGAATAGTTGAACGAGCAGCTCATCCTCGCTGAGTTCGGGCTCGCCTTTCTTCTTTAGATTGGCGTTGATTGCAGCGTGCATACCTTTGAGGTCAGCCATTAGTGAACCCATCATACCGCCGGGCAAACCGCAACCAACCAGCAGAGATGTCATCAACGCGTTCTTCGGATCAATCCAGTAGCCCAGGAAGTCATCGATGAACGACTGTGTGAGCGAACGTGCTTCCATGTACGCTTTCATATTGATATCCTTTACAAGGAAACCTGCATCACGAAGCATCGCCTGAATAGTAATAACATCCGGATGAACTTTACCCCAGCTTAGTGGTTCCATCGCTACGTCCAGCACATCGCCACCTGCTTTGGCTACCTCAAGCATCGAGGCAACGGAGAAGCCCGGACCGGTGTGACCGTGGTATTGGATAATGATGTGAGGATGTTTCTCTTTGATGGCGCGCACGATATCGCCCAGCATGGCTGGACGGCCTACACCTGCCATATCTTTCAAACATATCTCTTCCGCTCCGGCTTCTATCAGTTGCTCGGCAAGGTTAATGTAGTATTCGCGAGTATGCACTTTGGAATACGTGATACACATCGTTGCTTGTGCGGTCATGCCTGCGGCTTTTGCCCACTTGATGCTGGGGATGATGTTACGCGGGTCATTTAGTCCGCAGAAGATACGCGTGATATTCGTTCCTTGCGCGTGCTTTACTTTGTACATCAGTTGTCGCACATCAGCCGGTACGGGGTTCATTCTAAGAGCGTTCAGACCGCGGTCAAGCATATGGGTCTTGATGCCTGCTTCATTGAACGGCTTGCAAAACGTACGCACGGCGAGGTTGGGATTCTCTCCGTACAGCAGATTAACCTGTTCTGATGCACCGCCGTTGGTTTCTACACGGTCAAAACAGCCCATGTCAATGATTACGGGTGCGACCTTAGCCAACTGGTCGCGTCTGGGTACATATCGCCCGCTACTCTGCCACATGTCTCGGTATACGAGCGAAAATTGGATTTCTTTTTTTGCCATGATATTTTGTTAGATTTGATTTAAATTTAGTAATTTTCCTATGTCGGAAAAGTATAACCTATATTGCTTACAATTTGCAGTTTTTGTACAGAATGTCGCCATTAGCAATCGTGCGAATGGGTTGCAACCGATAGGCATGTGTGCAGCTTTTAATAGACGCTATATTGCCTTTTGCGATGGTTTGGAAAGATTCCATGTGCAATGATTCTGAAATGTAAAATGAAACCTTGTTCATTAGCGTGCCAATGCCCTGTCGCATATAGCGGTAGTCAACCAATCGCCCAAAGTAACATTCCCCATTATTAAAACAGCGAAGAAAGAAATAACCGACTATCGTTCCGTTATGTTTGAGAACGTATGCAAGGAATGAGGCATTTTTTTGCAAGCGCACTATATCTGCTTCTTCAAATCCGTGCGGCGTAAACCAATGGTATAAATCTGCAGGTTGTTGTCGAAAAAAATCTACCAGTTGGTCTGTCGGAAGTTGAGCAATAGACACCATTTCGTACGGCTCAGCCATACGAACAGCCTCCTGCTCAATAGTATTTAATAAATGAGCGTAGCGTATATTGAAAAGTGTCGCATTTGTATGTTCAACCATATTCCATAAGAACGGCATACTGTCTCGCACCCAATGTGCAACAGCATACTGAAAGGAATGCAGATCATTCTTGATACGATGCAACAAGATAGACATTAATAGCGTTTTCTACTTAATTGTGATAACTAAATCACTGGTAGCGTCCCTTGACTTGCTATCATAGCCTTTAACAGAAATGTTTCTGACTCCTTTAGCTCTAAGATACGTGGCAATAACTGATGCGCGAACAGCAGATTGACTGTCGCTCATATATAGCAAGTCAACTTTTGTCCACAGATTGTTGGCGAGAAGACTTCCTGCAACTTTGTCAAGTGTGAGCATTGATTCATCTGTGAGTTGCTCGTTAACAAATTGTATGGAGTTAATCAATACAGTACCAATGCCTTGCTCTTCCAGAACTTTTAGTGCACTTTCTATCTCGCTGGATTGCGGCATTCCGTCTAGTCCTGTACTTTGAATAGCTACACTACCGCCATTCATCCGTGCTGCCTCAATCATTTCGGGTGTGATGTTCACGTTGACATACACAGCGTTTTTCGGAGCAGGTTGATGATTTGGCGAATTCGTGCGTTTTTTCTTAACAGGTAAATCATTTTCATCCAAAAGCGGATTAGGCGCATGTTTGCGATCACCAAAATAGTAACGTACACCGGCATTAACCATGAAAGCATTTATCCAGGGAGCTGAATGGGTGAAAAAGTCAAAGTTTTTACTCTCGGTATCATTAATCATTCTACCGCCTCTGCCATAGCCATGGTACTCTGGCTCAATCCATATACCCCAATTAGGTCTAAGCATAAATTCAAACTGCAATGCTAATCTAATAACAGCTGCGGCATTCCAAAAGACGGTATCGGACGAATAATCACTAGCAATCTGATTAAGTTGCCAAAGCGTAGCTACTCCTAAACCTGCATCTAGAAAAATATGGAAACGCTGTGCAATTGGCGGTTGTTGACGCCATGAAAATCCCTCCATGAGGTTAATATGGGCATACAATCCAAATTCAATAGAAGATCCGATGACTGCGTAACGGCTATAACTGTAGTTACCCACATATGCACCAAGTCCCAGTCCATAGTCAAACTCATATTCAGAGTATATTGAGAATTCGTGACTTAAGTCAGACATAAAGCCGAAATACTCGTTTTGAGCATTATTTTTCGGACTCTGTTGTGCCAAAGGTAATTGAAAATATGTAACACCGCCTTTTAAACCAATTGTCCATCGATCACTGAAAGGACGAGATTGCACACCTTGTACAATGACTGTTTCTACAATAGTGTCATTGGCCTGCGTTTCTATGTCGCTAGTTTTATTAATAGGTTCGGATTGAGCAAATATGCTTGCAGAACACAATAAAATAGAGACAAATAAAGAATAGAATGATTTCATTTTATAGGTGGTATAATAATTACAAAATAAAAATTGCGCAAAGTTACAAAAAAAAATATAAATATGCAAGATTTTTGCTTAAAAAATGCGTTTATAATACTCTATTTGGCATTTTCTGACAAATCGTTGGTCAAAACGTGATGCAATTAGTGCTCGCGCTTCTTTTGCCATGTGTGCTCGCTCGTCGGGATGTTCCAGCATGTATTGCATAGCTTGAAGCAATTGCCTAGTGTCACGTGGCGGAACAATAATACCGTTTTCCCCGGGAATAATTATTTCGCGAGAACCGTTGATATCTGTAACGATTGAGGGTAATCCCATAGCACCTGCCTCAAGTACAACGTTGGGAAATCCTTCGCGATAACTTGGGAAAACGAGACAATCTGCTTGTTGGTAGAACGGACGGACGTCATCTTGCCTGCCTACATAATAGATGTTGGGATTATTGTCAATAGCATCGCGTGTTTCAGGCAAAAGCGGAGTACTTTCTTCATACCATCCGACAAGGGTAAGTGTACAATTAGGGTATTGCTTCAATAATTGCAGGAAAGCCTGAATAAGCTCATTTATTCCTTTGTCCGGAACTAAACGTCCAACAAATATGAAGCGAAAAGTCGATGAGTCCTTGGGCTCTGATTTTTCGGAATCTTTCTGACTCCAATATGCCAAATCAACACCTCTTAGATTGCCATACCCGAGCACTTCAACAGGCTTTTGTGTTATTCCTCCGTTGATTAAATCGTTGCGCACTCCCTGTCCTTCCGCAATAATATGACTTGCGCATAAGCATGTAAGACGATCTGTCGTGCGGAGAATGAGTCGTTTTACACCGGTTGATGTAGGCCAAACCAAGCCGGTAAATGTGTGTATTCGAACAGTGACACCTGCAATTTTTGCTGCCATCATACAAAGTAGTCCGGCTTTTGGCGTGAATGAATGTACGGCGTCCGGCTTCTCGTTACGAAATATGCGAATAAGTTGTAGTAAAGAACAAAAATCAGCCATTGGAGCGATTTCTCGATGCATTGTTATAGGAATACAACGAACTCGTTCTCGTGCTGCAATCTCGTCTAATTCATTTCCGGGTGAAGTTACTGCTATGACTTCGTAAAACAGGGACATTTCTTCTAATAGACCCCGGCAGAAAATATTGAGTGAAGTAGGTATTGTGGAACAATATATCAGTTTTATCATCTCTTATGCGTTTCAAGTTATTATCTCATCATAAATAGCATCGTAGGCAGCTACCGTGTTCTTTATGTCAAATTCCATAGCACGTTGTTGACAACGAGTAGCCACTGTTGCGGCATATTCCTTATCTTCGCACAACTTTTTTATGATAGAGGCAAGAACTTGGTGGTTCTCATGCGGAAATAACAATCCGTATCCGGCAACAATCTCCTTAAGTCCGACGACGTCACTTGCTACAAAGGGCTTGCCCGCCGCCATACCTTCCAAATTTGATAATGACAGACCTTCATGATGCGAACTCATTACAACTACATCTGAGGCTTGCAATAATTCATCCACATCGGTGCGTAATCCTAAAAAATGTACTCGCCCATCAACTCCAAGTTTTCGTGCCAACTGATAACAATTGTTCTTTAGTTCTCCATCTCCTGCGAGTAGCAGATGATAGTCTTCGGGAAGCAATTGTATAGCCCGGATGATGGTAGGTTGGTCTTTTTCCCAACGGAAGCCTGCGACATTGATGATTATATGCGATGCATGTAAAGACTTGTGACAATATTCTAAAGATGGTCTTGCTTTGGCAAAATGTTGCGTGTCAATGCCATTGTTGATAATGCATAGAGAATTAGTTATCTCTAAATCCAGATATTCTTGCAGTTTTTTTTTGCATGGCTTGGAGATGCATATAATTCGCCGATATTGGCGATACATCCATTTATCCAACGGATGAAAAAATATTAGTTTGCGTCTCCTGTTGTCGGAACTGTGTTCAGTGGTTACGATAGGTTTGTTGAGTCCAATATTGGCAAGCGCTACAAATAGTTGTGGCGATGAGTTATGTGCATGTACAATATCATATTCAGGCATCAATTTCCTCAAAACCTTAATATGCTTCGGGTTATATACGCTGTCAGTATCTCTGCCCAATAAAACTCGTACTCCAGATGATTGAAGTTGGTCTACAAGAGGCGTATGTATTCCGAGAAAAACATATATCGCCACTTTATGCCCATTCTGTTGCAAACGTGGCAAAAGGTCAGCCAAAAGTTTCTCTGCTCCTCCAATACGAAGTGATGTTATTACATGTAGAATCTTCATATTATCGGTTCTTCCATAAAATCAATAAGTATAAACAGAAACCAGTCGGACTCACAATAAATGTCAAGAATTTACAGGGAGAATGTCTCAACCAATGCGGATCGTTTGCCAATAGACTTTCCGCTACGTAATGAATGGCAACGCGCAGCCGGTTAGATAGACAATTATGTCTCAATTGCATCTCAAGAATGCGCTGCTTTTGGAAACTATGCGGACTATTTGCATACTGTTTCCAAATACCTGCAGACATGCTGTCACCGCCAACTTGATATTGATAATCAACGAAGCAAATATTCTCGTTAAGTATCAACAAGGGCAACAGATCGCATACTTGCCAAGTCATATAAACTGGATTGAAATTTTTCTCACCTGTGAATCCTATCATTGGCGTAACTTGCCTTGCTAAATCAGTACGTAACACCGGTTTGGAATCTCCGGTACGTATGCGTCGTGCATTCAGTTCATAATAATAAACCTCTGACAAATTTGTCGGGAAATACCCGCCAATAGGAGTGCCATCAAGCAGGAAGTCGAGTCCTAAAAGACCTGCATAATGTTTGCTGCCTCGTTGCTGCCAAGTATTAACTATCAATTCTACGGCGTTATCCGGCATATAATCATCCGAGTCTACACATACAACCAACTCGCCTTGGGCATGTTCGTATGCTGAGTTGTAGCCAGTGAATAATCCTCCATTCTCTTTGTACATATAGCGAATAGAAACTTTTTGTTCAGCGATCCATTCTTTAGCATATGTATAAGTGTTATCCGTAGAGCCATCATCAATAATGAGCCATTCGAAATCTTTACATGTCTGTCGTGCAAGACTTGCATAGGTTCGACCAAGAGTATGAGCTCGATTGTATGTAGGAGTAAAAACGGTCAGTGCTATCATGCTAATATAGTTTGCCAATCATGAACATGAATATAGTAAATGATGCATGTGCCAATAGTGTCCAACCAGCCTTGTTATCTTGGTCGTCCCAAATGGGAATACGAATGAATGCGTATGCCAATATAACGGGATAAAGGAACCAACTAAGGTATGCAAAACGGTTGGAAAACGAAGCTCTAATTACCAATATCCAAAATGCATTCGATAAAATGTAAGTGTTGGCTAAAATATTGAAAGTTTTGTCATATATTCCTCGTCTTTGAGTAATATACCATGTGAGAGCAACAGGTACGGAACTATACAATAGGAAATCCCATCGGAATCCGGAGTGTGAAAAATGCTGATAGCTATTGGTTATGTACATAGTCATACGATCGTCAAATCCGAGTTGACTAAAAAATGATGTTAATGTGTTACCTGAAATTAATGATAGTATCATGGAGAAAATCCATATAAAAATAGCATGCTTTGGGGATTTTATAATAAAAATACTAACAAGAAGCATTAAAATAGGCAACATTGTAGAACGATGCACGCCAATAGCTACTATAGACCAAAGAATAGCCCATGCATATTCTTTTTTTGTCATGTGTGAAATTGCGAGCATGGCAATGGCGCACCCCAAACCATTTCGTATTCCGTTCGATGCAAATCCCCAAAAAGAAAAAGCGGAAATGATAAAAAGGAAAGCCATGAAAACATTTTCAGGAAGTAATTTTTTTACCGCTTCAGCTTGGGTTAAAGTATATCCGAGAGCAATGATAAGAAAATATATTTCAGCTGGCCAATGAAATAATTTGCATATGTATGCGATAAATGGTAACCCCCATTCGCTAGACCAATCTATATCCGTAAAATTTCCACTATATTGATTGAATACATAAGCATAGTTCAACATGTCTTGAAACCACCAACTGATAGGGCGTAATCCAATATATAGTGAGACAAGTATGGCGAAAAAAGAGGACCAATAATGCTGATTCTGCCTCAATAGTAGATCGCAACTATTTGAATTGATGTATTTTAAACTATATGTCGCACAAATAAAAAACGACAAATAGTAAAAAACAAGAGAATAATATTGGGTAGGAATCAACTGCACTTGGTTAATTGTTAATTTTTCTTATCACCAGATTAGACGATGATATATTCTACTGATTTTTGAGCGATAATACGCCCATCGTCCATGTGGAGATTTGCTGTACCAATGGATGCTAATTGTATTTTCGGTGATGTGCATTCTGCCAGTTAGGTCATCAAACGGGCACAGCCATTCACGCGGAAGAATATCAGCATCGCATACTTTTTGTCTTTCTCCGTTTTTAATTAGTCCGAACGGAACTAATGCGTCAGTATTAAGTTGGGGACATCCGGTAATTTCATTTACTCTATCATATTGGCGTAGCATAGCAATTACGGCTGGATGATGTGGTGTGGCGGCAAAACCTAATCCAGTGGCTACATATTCAGGGTATTCGAAACCAAACCATGCTGTGCAAGTATTTAGCAAATCCTCAGGATAACGAATGACCTCAACGTCGGTATCGAAATAAATCCCACCAAAAAGTTCAACAGCCCAAAGGCGCACGAAATCACTAAGATAAGCCCATCGTCTTTCCTTAAATGCCATTTTTGTATATGGGTGCGAAAAAACATTGAAGTTTGTCTCATTCCATTCGCGTATCTCCCAATCGGGAAAATATTTGCGCCATGAAGCGATGCATTTTTTTACAGATCTTGGCAGCGGTTTCCCCCCAAACCAGCAATAATGGATAATCTGAGGAATCATAATAGGTTATAAATCTTTTCAATTTCTGCGGCATTGCCGTAATCGTGGTTTTGTAGATATTTTTGCAAATGTTGTTTTAGATTTTCATCCATGATGGCATGGGATATGCCTTCCGCGCAAGTGTTGATTTCCATGGGGACGATTACTCCATCAACCCCATTGTTAACTTGACTAACAGCTGTAGGATAGTTGGTTATTATAATTGGCTTACATAGGATTTGCGCTTCACGTACTGTAATGCTTTTGCCTTCATAACGCGAAGGCTGGATATACCAATCACATGCTTTGATATATGGGTATGGGTTGGAGCGTTTGCCGAGTAGGAATACGTGGCTTTGCATACCTGTCTCATTAATCCGTTGTCGGATAAGTGCTTCGTCTGTTCCGTATCCGATTATATACCATTTTATGATACGTGTTGGTGTACATTCAATAAGCCGTTTACAAATATAAGGAATCTCGTCAAATCGTTTGGGATTGCTATATCTCCCAATGGACAGGAGACATATGCCGTCTTTTTGAATTGGCATGTCATGAGGCGTAAATGCATTGGCTTGCTTACGAATTAAAGGTGATGAAAGAATATTTTCAAATACAAAAACTTTTGACGCTAATTTCGGAAATACTTGTATGAATTTTTTCATCGCCTCTTCAGATATAGCAGCAATCTTGTCATACCGCTCCCAAACCGGTAACTCTTTTCGGGCATCTACATATACGTTTGTATAGTCGGTGTGAATCCATGCAACTTTTCTTTTGGCATTAACTTTATTTAATACGATATGATGAGGAGTCAAGAAACTGATGGCTAAATCATATTCTATTTCAGAGTGAATGGCGGGTAAAATAGGTGATGTGAATCTTGACATGTTGAAAAAGCAAGATGCATCGTCTAATCTCTTGGTGTTCCTATGTCGCGTAATTCTTGTGACAAATTTTGCCATCAATCGAGCTGCAGCCAGACGCCAAAACTTATGCTTGAGTAATTCCATTATAGGGCGTTCAAGCATCGTGTATTCTGGAATAGCCGGCAAAAGATTAATAGTTTGTGGAATATATGGCATTAACTCGCCGCGGTGATCATATAGAAACAAGTCCACCTCCACCCGTTGGCTATCTATTGCGGACAACATACCAATAAGAGCAGATTCTGCCCCCCCGAGTTCAAGGTAATGCATACATATCAGCAGATGAGGCTTAGCCATACAAAACTTTATTAATTTTCGCAGGTAACATCAGACGACAAGCAGTATATACTGCAATGCAGAACGCCAGAGTAGTTGAATAATCTATAAGAGTAGAATTGCGCAAGTAATAATCAAATAGTAAAATAAATGGGAACTGCAGAAGATATAAAGCTGTACTCAATTGCCGAATACGAATAGATGTGCCATCGGTGATCAGGGGAGATATATCAAGTTCAATCGTGAGTAAGAATGCTGATAAAGCTAGAAACAATTGCATAATTCGAATGGTGGTGTTCTGATACAAAAAGAATGCGATCAAAAGGGAAATGACAAAACATATGCTAGAAAACAAAGGCTTTACGTGAATATTCATTCGACTAATGCCAAAGCCAATTAGCATATAAAAAATACCTTCATTAAACGGATTCCGTGTAGATCCAAAAATTATATGGGTAAAACGCCCATACCATGAATTCCAACCTATCCCGCAATTAAGGATAACACCTGCTGTAAACAACAATGCAGCGATACAACTTCCGATTTTAAGCCAATGATACTTATCCAACCAATATATTACCGCGCAACCGTAAAGCAGACATAACAGATACCAATATATTCCAAGACTGCCTGAAAAGAAGAACTCCCTTGCCAAATATATAATATGCATAGTGGTCGAATAATCTGCGTGAGCCCTTCTGACATTCATCCACGAAACAGGCAAAGTAAGTAATGTCCATATACAATACATGGAAAATATGCGACCGAAGTAATTTCTGATATATTCTGGCCGATTTTTATTTTGTAGTCCTTTCTCTAAAAAGAATCCTGATGCGATGAAGAAGAACGGCACTGCCAATGGGCAGATTACATACTTAATCCAGGCGCCCCATGGCTCAAAGCAATATGTATGAATAAAAATAATTAGGAATGCGCAAATCAATTTTGCGAAATCAACGGAATGATATATTTTCCCTTGTTTATTCATGGCGAATTATATTCTGCAAGAATGATTTGCTATGGGCAATCTCCTCATCCAAACGGGTTATATCAAGGCGTGAAAGTTCTTTCATGCGCACATTAAGCCCGTCTTCTCTGCTGATGATAGTGTAGGGTATTCCGAATATTATGGCAAATGCAGTACCATGAAATGAATTGCTAACTATATATGTTGCATTCTTAATCAATCCGAGAAAAGTTTGTGGGTTTGCGAAAATATAATTTTTGTCGCAATATATAAGACGTTTATCTCCTATAGAGAAAATTTTTAGCCCCTTTTCTTTTGCGACGCGTTCCGCTTCTTTACGAATGATAGGGCTATTCATAAAATCATAAACAAGTACGTATCTGTCTCCCTTACCTGTGTTATCTGCCATTTCCAGCCATTCGCTTTTTGTTAGAAGAAAGACAGGATCAAGAACTTTTATCCCAGTATACCCCATAGAATCAAGTATCCTTAATGCAGAATGTTCCCGAACAGAGATTGCATCAAAGCGTGCGAGATGCGTTTTTACGAACTCTTTTGCAGAAAGTTCAATATATTCCGTTGCGAAACTAGCTGCATAACTGATCCGCAACACTCTGTTGTCTCCGAAGTCAAGATAATATCCAGGGTCGGTTCCATTGCGAAACTCTGTATTCCATATCTGGTCGCTACCTGCAATATATACATCTGCTTTTGGAGCGTATGCACGAAGTTCATCAATTGACCAATATATGCGTTTTGTTAGTGGAATGTATTGCTTGGAAAAGTTGTCGAAGTATGGTTGCCGAAGTTTAGCTCGTAATCGGGCAGGTAATTGCAAAATCAGTTTGCCCCATAACTTAACAGATGACCCTGGCCAGAAAAAGATTCTCACATCTCCTCGCATATAATCTTGACGATAATCAATCACTTTTACGTCATGACCTTGTTGATGTAAATATTCAGCCAAGGCATACGTTTGCAAGCGAGCGCCATAATTATACGCATTTTGGCAAGTGATGGTGCAGATTTTCATGAGTTAATAAGACTGATAACTTTAGCACTTTCCTTTTCCATAGTGGTATTATGCTCTTTTTGCAAGTTAAGTGTAAAAGTTTTTTGCAAGTCCGGATTGTTAGCCAGTCTTAAAATGTTCTCGGCAATAGACGGGGCGTTCATCTCGGCTAATAGTCCATTATAGCCCTCCTTGATTTGATCATATACTACTGGATATTTGGTGCTGACAATTGGTTTATGCAATACTTTTGCTTCTGCAATTGTTAATCCGAATCCTTCATAACGGGAGGTCTGTACATAAATGTCGCAAGCTGCCATGTACGCATAGGGATTCTGTCGTGCACCAAGGAGAATAACGTTCTTATCTAAGTTGTATTGATTAATCATGCGCTTTATGTTTGCCAATTCTTTTCCGTCTCCAACGAAGTACCAGCAGAACTGCATTCTCTCGCTCTGAAGAATCTTGGCAGTTTCAACGGCTAAATCGAAACCTTTCGGGTGAACCATTCGTCCGACAGTAAGTAATTTGAGCCCATTAAAGAATATGTCAGACTGCGGCTTTTGGGCCATGACCTGAATCAGCCTTGAATTGACGATGTCATAAATGGGGTGCAATTTCCCAGCGGGTACATAACCGGATGAAGCCAATATGTCTCTCAATCTATCAGAAACCGGTATAATCTTATCCGCTTTGTCGTAGAAAGGACGATTAAATTGAGCATTATATCCAACTTTAGTGATGTCCGCATTTATCCATGTATATTTTTTATCGGCAGAAATTTTGTCTATGGTATAGTAAGTCGGAAAACCCTGTTGGTATGCAATAGCTACATCATAATGCTTCGGCATGATGGTATAGGCTCGCTGCATGACTTTCCAGCGTGTCTCTGCCCCATGTTCTTTCTTGCCTATCAAACAGTTCCAACGGAGACGCAGAGAAAATAGTGCTTGATATATTCGGAATAACCAAGGTGAAACTTGTTGCCTGAAATCTATGATGTGAATATTTTCGGGAATATATTGTTCAAAAATGCCTCCGCGCTTTAACAACAAAAGATCGATATTCATTCGAGTATTGTCTAGGAATGGAAGCAGAGAAATAAGACTTTTCTCCGCTCCACCACATTGTAATGACTCAATAAATATCAGGACGTTTTTTCTCATTGCATCTTTATTGCTCAAACCTTATCAATCACATCTTCTTGACAAGCATGTATCCCATACGCTCTACAAATCGCCTAAGTACAGCTTCCACCCGCCACTTGATTTTATATCTCCATGTGATAGTATCTTCTGTCATTTTTTGCTCTCGCCAGCTGCCTAAAGCCAAATGACGGGCGTATGTGAGAGTGCTAATTTGGGTAGCATCAAAATAGTAGGATGGATAAATCACTAATCCATGTTCCAGATGTTGCTCAATATTCGCAGAGGGGAATGGGTTATAACCTATTTGCTTTGCTATTTCGCTGTGAATAAACGGCTGATATTCGGTGTTGTATTTGAGACGCATCGGCAATGTTTCATCGTCAGACATTATAAATGGACGATTCGTATAGTACGAAAGAACCCGTCCTACAAACCAATCCCCTTTTTCGGCCCCGAAACAATGTGAGGTGAGGTACATCTCTGTTCTCCTTCCTTCAACATGTATGGAATTTTCTTTGCCGATGAATGAA